>Ga0247740_1000096_pt1 | contig 42328 bp, 40 predicted proteins | sample UWRJL148409B2_FD_180942 | JGI IMG/M metagenome (GOLD analysis project Ga0247740, IMG submission 180942) | Plant litter microbial communities from Arlington Agricultural Research Station in Wisconsin, United States - UWRJ-L148-409B-2 | ecosystem: Environmental > Terrestrial > Plant litter >...
GAACCCGGCGCCGTTGAACCAACCTAAATGAAACCGACTCATGGGAGCCCGCCTTTCGTATCGCCTCGAATGTGCTGTGGGCCCCCGCGCGCCGGACGGCCGCGGGGAGATGGTGAGTGTGGGGAGTGCCTACTACGCCGGCACTTCGCAGCTGTCGCCGGCCTCGGGGACCGGTTCGCCTTCCGCGGTCGCGACGTATGCACCGAATCCGCCCTCGACGTGGCTGACGTTGGTGAAACCCTTCTCGCGCAGCTCGGCTGCAACCGGGCCCGAGCCGCGAACCGACCCGCAGACGACCACGATCGGGGTGTCGAACGCGAGCACCTCCAGGTGGCGCGAGGGGGACTCGAAGGAGAACTCGGCGTCGACGTTGTGGCGATCGACGGGAATGGCACCCGGAAGGCTGCCGTCTCGAGCTTGCGACTCGGCGCCTCGGACGTCGATGAGCACCGCGCCGGCCGCCACCTTGGCGATGCCGTCCTCGGGGGTGATGAGCGGCGCGAGTGCGCCGGCCTCGTCGATTGTGAGTTCGGACATGGACGTTTCCTTTCGATCAGGGAGCGGGGGTTGTCGTCCGCGAGAGGCGGCCGGCGAGAGCGAGTACGGGAAGGGCGGCGAACACGGCGACCAGCGCGAGCCCACCGAACCCGATCAGGGTCAGTCCGGGTCCGGAGAGGAGGGCCGCCAGTGCTGCCACCGTGTTCATGGAGGTGTCGATGACACCCTGGGAGGTGGTGCGAATCTCGACCGGGGCTGCATCGCTCAGCAGCGTGGAGCCGGGGATCGTGCAGCACGACCACGCGAAACCCAGGAGGAACAGGGGGATCATCACGTTGGTTCCGTGCGTACCGAAGAGCACCGTGAACGCCGCGCCCGAGACGAAGATCAGCTGGCCGACGACGATGATCCGTATCGGCCCGAACTTGTCGCTCGCCCACCCGACCAGGGGCGCGAAGGCGAACATTCCGAGAACGTGCACGCTGATGGTGATGCCGATCAACGACAGGTCGGCGCCCTCGTGGCTCATGTGCACCGGCGTCATGGTCATGAGGCTGACCATCGACACGTGTGCACCGACGACGGCGATGAGCGCGAACCGCGCGCGGGGAATCCCCCAGAGCACGGGAAGCACGGAACGGAACGCGTTGACCCTGGTCTTCGGCTTCGCCGCACCGGGCAGCGCCGTGTGGTGCTGGAAGGTCTTGAGCGGGTCTGGGCGAAGGAAGACGAGGATCACGACGGCGGACAGGGTGATCATCACCACGGCGATGACGAAGGCGCCGCTCAGCGGCGGCAGCCCGAGCATCCCCGCCACGTACTCACCGGGCACACCGAGGTTCGGCCCCAGCACCGACCCGAACATGCCCGACCACACGATGAGCGAGAGGGTGCGCCCGCGGTGTCGCGGCGGAGCGAGGTCTGTGGCAGCGAATCGCGTCTGCAGCCCGGTGGCCGTACCACCGCCGAACATCAGCATGCCGGCGATCAGCAGCACGGCACTGCCCGAGATGGCGGCGAGGATGAGCACCGCACCGCCGACGGCAGCGACGCCCCACCCGAGCCCGAGGGCCACCCGCCGTCCGCCCCGCGCGGCGAGCAGCGCGAGCGGGATTCCCAGCAGTGCCGCACCCAGGGTCAGGGAGGTGCGGGCGACGCCGGCAAGAGTCTCGGAGTGCACGATCTGCTCCGCGAGGAGGATTCCCACCGACGGGCTCGCGCCCATTCCGAACGAGCCGATCACCTGGGCGACCGTCAGCACCCGCACGGAACGGCGCTGCTGCGCACGCACCTCGGGGGTTTCCTGCCAGGGCGTGACGACTGGCTCGTCTTCAGCCTGGTCGGCGCCGATGGATTCGATGTCGGAAGTCATGGGGTGGAAGTCGCTTCTCTCCGGCCGTGGGCGGTCCGGTTCTTGCATACAACCACCAGGCCCGGCCTCCTCCCCTGCCGGGCCGTCACAGTTTTCAGAGCGTTAATACGATTATCGAGAACCGGGAATCCGCGTGAGGCTGAGGATGCCCGGAGCTCACTTGAGGCGCACGTAGGCCTTCGACGCACCGCGGAGGCCCGGTAGCAAACGCCCATTCCCGATCAGTGGGAATTGTGTGAAACCTTTGTTTCAATCTGAGCCCTGAGTCTGGCGGGCTCCACGGACGGGGCTTGAATGAAGCGACCGGCAGCGGGCGAGAGCGTTCCGCGGGCCGAATTCCGAAAGGCCCCCATGAGTTCCGACCTCGATACCGCCGGCCACCCGGCCCTTGCCGACAACGTCATGGACGTGGATCTCGACCTCGCGGTGCGGGGACTCGTCCAGCGCGCCGACGGCACCTGGGCGCTCGGCGACATCCTCGTGAAGGACGGGATCATCGAGGCAGTGACGCAGCCGGGCGCGCTCCGTGCCCGGCGCACGATCGACATGGGGCGCGCCTACCTCCTGCCGGGCATGGTCGATGCCCACGTGCACAGCCTCAGCCACCAGGGCGAGGGAATCGCCGCCGCGACCCGCGCCGCCGCCGCGGGCGGGGTGACGACCATCGTCGAGATGCCCTACGACGGCGGGGGTCCGATCAGCACCGTGGACCGGTTCTACCGGAAGGCTGAACTGGCCGCGAACGAAGCCCACATCGACGTCGCACTGCTCGGTACCGCCCTCCCGGGAGGCGGCTGGCGGAACATCGAAGCGCTGGCCGACGCCGGCGCAGCGGGGTTCAAGGTCTCGATCTTCCACACCGACGACGTGAGGTTCCCCCGCATCCCCGATGGCGAGCTGCTCGACGTCTTCACGGCGGCAGCCGCCAACGGGATGCCCGTGTGCGTGCACGCGGAGAACAACGAGATCATCAAGCACCTGATCGAGCGCTACCGACCCGAGGGCGACGATCCGATGGCGCACGTGCGGAGCCGCCCCGAGGTCGCCGAGACGATGGGCGTGCTGACTGTGCTCGAGATAGGCCGGGCGGCGCGGGCGAAGATCCATATGTGCCACACGAGCCTTCCGCGCTCGGTGGACCTGGTGCGCGCGTGGGCCGCGGACGGCATGGATGTCACGCTGGAGACCTGCCCGCACTACCTGCTGCTCGACCACGACGACATGGCCGTGCAGGGGTCTCGCCTGAAGATCAACCCGCCTCTCCGCAACGCGGAGGCGCGCGAGGGGCTGTGGGATCGGATCGAACGTGGCCTCGTCGACGTGATCAGCTCCGACCACGCCCCCTGGCCGATCGAGTTCAAGACGCACGCCAACGTGTTCGACAACCACTCGGGCGCCCCCGGGGTGCAGACCATCTACCCGATGGTGCTGGCCGAGGCACACCGACGATCCACCGCGGCCTTCAATGCGGTCATCCGTGCGATGACGATCAACCCCGCGCGGCGCTACGGCCTCGACACCACCAAGGGCCTGATCGCCCCGGGCTTCGACGCCGACATCGTGGCCTTCGACGCAGCGGCGCTGTGGGAGGTCGACGCGAGCGAGCTCCAGTCGAATGCGGGCTGGTCGCCCTACGAGGGCTTCCGCGTCCCCGGCAAGATCGCGCTGACGGTCTCACGCGGTCGTGTGGTCCACGACGGCGAACTGCGGTCGAAGTCCGGCGACGGCCGCGTGCTGACCCCTCTCCGAACGGCCTGATTATCGGTTCTCGGGAACTTTGCCGGGTGTAATGAGTAACCGCGCTACGGTGCTTACACCTACCGAAAGCGAGACGACCATGCCGTTACCAGAGCCGACCCCCGGAAGCACTCCGGAGTCTCCCATCGACAACGCCCGCGAGGCGGAAGCCGCGGATATCGCGGCGTACCTCGACTCCCACGGGGAGGTACCGACCATCCCGGCGGTGCTCATCACCACCCAGGGTCGCTCGACCGGGCTCTGGCACCGCACGATCATCTTCCACGCCCAGGACGGCGAGGACGTGCTCGTCTACGGCTCCAACCGAGCCGGGGAGAAGGACCCCGAGTGGTACCTCAACCTCGAGGTCAACCCCACCGTCTACCTGCAGCTGAAGACCCGCTTCATCAGGACCGCGGCGCGCGTCGTCGCGGGCGAGGAGCGCGAGGGCGCGCTGGCGAAGCTCGTCGAGGCGTTCCCGCCGTACATCGCGCACCAGCAGAAGGTTGCTCGCGAGATCGGTGTCGTCGTGCTGCATCCGGTGGAGGGGTGAGCGGCGGGCGATCATGGCGGGCGATGGGCGTGCTCTTCACGGGCATGTTCATGGCGCTCCTGGACCAGTCCGTTGTCACCGTCGCGCTGCCCTCCATCCGCACCACGCTCGACGCGAGCGGGGCGGCCCTGTCGTGGACCATCTCCGGCTACATGCTGGCCTTCGGGCTGGCACTGATCCCCTCGGGGCGCCTGGGAGACCGGATCGGCCACAAACGGGTGTTCATGATCGGAATCGGGGTATTCACTCTCGCCAGCCTCGCGTGCGCGCTTGCGGTCACCCCCGAGTACCTGGTCGCCTCACGGATTGTCCAGGGCCTGGGCGGCGGCATCTTCCTTCCCGCCGTCACCGCGTTCATCCAACTGCTGTTCACCGACAGGGACCGCGGTAGGGCCTTCGCGATCATGGGCGGCGTCATCGGGGCCGCCCTGGCGCTCGGCCCCATCGTGGGCGGGCTGCTCATCAGCGGCCTCGGCGACGAGAACGGGTGGCGGGCGGTGTTCATGATCAACCTCCCCATCGGAGTCGTGGCCCTCGTGGCCGCGGCGGTGCTCCTGCCCGCGCCGGAGCAGCGGGGGAGCACCCTCGGTCTCGACGGGGTGGGTCTCGCAATCCTCGCCCTTGCACTGATCGCGCTGCTCGTGCCCCTCGTCGAAGCGCAGGCAGCGGGCTGGCCGGTCTGGAGTTTCGTGCTGTTCGGTGCAGGGGTCGCGCTGCTCGCGTTGTTCGCAGTGTGGGAGGGATCCTTCGCGCGCCGCGGTCGCACCCCTCTCGTTCCGCCGCGATTGTTCGCCCGGGGCGCCTTCCGTGGCGGCGCGATCCTCGCCCTCGTCTACTTCGCCGCGCTGCCGGGGGCACTGTTCGCAGTCTCCCTGCTGTGGCAGGCGGGGCTTGGGCACAGCGCGCTCGAGTCGGGGCTCGTCGGCACCCCCTTCGCCCTCGGATCCATCCTCGGCGCCCTCCGCAGCGGGCGGCTCGCCGATCGTCTCGGGCGGGCGGTGCTCGTGTGGGGTGTCGGCATGGTCGCCGCGGGCTACGCGAGCGTGAGCATCCTCGTCGCCGTCATCGAACCCGAACGCCTTGCCGGGTGGATGCTCGCGCTCCCGCTGTTCGTGGCCGGCGCGGGGAGCGGACTCTCCATCGGACCGAATGCCCGATTCGCCATCGCGACTGTGGAGCGAGGCGACGCCGGGGTCGCGAGCGGCGTGATCAACACCATGCAACGGCTCGGGACCGCGGTGGGCATCGCGATCGTCTCGAGCGTGCTGTTCGGGGTGCTGTCGGGTTCGGCGGATGTGGCGGTGTACGCGCGGGGTGCCGCTACCGCCATCGCGGTGTGCGCCGGTCTCGCAGCAGTCGCGTTCGTCTTCGTGTTCGCGCTGCCCAAGCGACTGCCGCTCCCGGCGTAGGTTGTGAGGGTGGAGACAACGAGCGACCCGACACTCACGAGAGCGCTCGTCGACTCCGGAGCACCCGCCCTCGCATCACGACGGCCGGATCCGTTGCGCGATGCTGAGGCCGCCACGGAATGGTTGGGCGCTCTGGCGCAGGTGTGGGCGGAGGAGAGGGACCTCCCCTCCCCCACCATCGCGCTGGTGGACGCCGACCTCCCTCACCTGCGGGATCTGAGGCACGACCTGCGATCGCGCGTCGCTGAGCTCGTCGTCACGGTGTCGATCTCCCTTTCGCCCGAACGAGTCAGCCCGGCCCCGTCCGGCGACGGTGTCGCGTGGATCACCGCCGCAGTGGCCACCGAAGCACTCGAGTCGCGACCGGGTCACGGCGTCTACCGCATGAAAGTCTGCCGAAACCCGCAGTGCGGCATGAGCTTCATCGACCACTCCAAGAACAACAGCAGGGTCTGGCACGACGCCGCGACCTGCGGCAATTCCGCCCACGTGAACGCGTTCCGCTCCCGGGCGAAGGCCGAAGGTTCGGGCGCAGTGGCCGACCGCTGACATCTCCTCGCCTGTCACGGAGGAGGCTACGCGCGGAGGTGTGTGATCAGCCTTTCGTGAGATCCTGCGCGAACATCACGATGATCCCGCTCGGGCCACGGACGTAGGACAGCTTGTAGACGTCCTGGTAGTTGGCGACGCCCCGGAGCGGGAAGCACCCGTGCTTAGCCGCGATCGCTAGCGCCTCGTCGATGTCGTCCACCGAGAACGCGACGCGGTGCATTCCGATCTGGTTGGGGAGCGTGGGCTGAGTCTCGATCGCGTCGGGGTGGATGTACTCGAAGAGCTCGATCTGCCCCTGACCGTCCGGCGTCTGAAGCATGGCGATCTTGGCGTGGTTACCGTCGAGGCCGACGGCGGTGTCTGTCCACTCGCCGCTGACGGTGTCACGGCCGACGACCGTGAGGCCGAGGTCCGAGAAGAAGGCGATCGTCGCGTCGAGGTCGCGGACCGCGATGCCGACGTTTTCCAGTTTGATGGGCATCCTTCATGCTACGAGGCCGCTATCGGCGACGTCGAGGATCGAGCCTCTCCTGCACCTTGTCCCCGAGCGTCGTGAACGCGAACACGCACAGCGCGATCGTCACGCCGGGCACGATGATCTGGAACGGAGCGAGTGTGTTGAACGTATAGGCGCGCGACAGGATCGAGCCCCACGACGGGTCGGGCGGCTGGACCCCGAGGCCGAGGAAACTCAGGGTTGCCTCGGCGATGAGGGCCGATCCCATCAGGATCGACGTCTGCACCAGCACCGGCTGGATCGAGTTCGGGATGACGTGCACGAGGATCATCCGCACGAAGCCGCGCGCTCCGAACGACCGTGCCGCCTCGATGTACGTCTCCTCCTTTACCGAGAGCACCTGGGCGCGGATGAGCCGAGCGATCGAGGGCGACAGGATGATGCCCACGGCGAGCATGGCGTTGAGGATGCTCGGACCGAGCGTCGCCGTGATGCCGATGGCCAGGATGATCGCCGGGAAGGCGAGCAGTGTGTCGATCACGCGCATGAGCGCGGTGTCGACCCATCCTCCGAGGTACCCCGCGAGAAGCCCGATCGGAAGCCCGATGGCCAGGGCGATGCCCACCGCCAGGAGGCTCGCCAGCATCGAGACGCGGGTGCCGAAGATCATACGGCTCAGCACGTCGCGCCCGAGGTCGTCGGTACCGAGCCAGTGCGCGGCGCTCGGAGCAGCGAACGTGTCGGAGAGGTCCTGGGCGATCGGGTCGAACGGCGCGATCACGTTGGCGAGCACGCTCACGAGGATGACGATCGTGAGGATCGCGAGGCTGATCCAGTACGTGATCTGCGGGGCGGGGCGGCGCCCGTAGCGGCCTACGCGCGGTGTGGGGGTCGCGGCGACGGTGCCGGCCATCAGCGGATCCTCGGATCGAGGATGCGGTACGCGATATCGACGATGAGCGTGGCTGCGAGAACCAGTAGCGCGAGCACGAACACGACCCCCTGGATGACGGGGTAGTCGCGCTGGTTGGTGGCGGTGACCACGAGACTGCCGATGCCCGAGAGCCCGAACACCGACTCGATCGCTACCGCGCTGCCGAGGAACGTTCCCACCTGCAGGCCGATCACAGTGGCGAGCGGCAGGCTCGAGTTCTTGAGCGCGTGCCGCCAGACTATGACCCCCTGCGACAGTCCCTTGGCCCGATGGGTGCGCACGAAGTCGGCCTGCAGGTTCTCGATCATCGCGCTGCGCACCTGGCGGCCGATCTCGGCGGCACCAACCGCGCCGAGCGCGATCGACGGGAGCACTGCGCTGTGGAGCGCTCCGAGCGGATCCCGGATCGGATCAGCGCCGCCGGTCGCCGGGAACAGATGCAGCGTCGTCGCGAACAACAGCACGAGGAGCATTCCGAGCCAGAAGTTCGGTACCGCGATACCCACCGTGGTGATGCCCGTGAAGAACCTGTCGATGCGCGTGCCGGCGTTGCTCGCCGCCCAGACGCCGAACGGCACTCCGATCATTACCGCGATGAGCAGCGCGCCGGTCGCGACGAGCGCTGTGGTGGGCAGCCGATCGAGGATGAGGGGCAGGATCGGCTCCCCCGTGTGCAGCGAGCTGCCGAGGTTGCCCGAGAAGGCACCGGTGACCCAGTTCCAGTACTGCAAGAGGAAGGGCTGGTTGAGACCGAGTCTCTCCCTGATCAGCGCCACCTGCTCCGCGGTCGCGTACTCGCCGGCGATGGCGTTGGCCGCGTCGCCCGGGATGAGACGCTGCAGCGCGAACACCACGAGCGTCGCGAGGATGAGCGTCGGCACCATCGAGAGGAGCCGCCCGCCGATCACCTTGAGGATTCTCATCGCACTTCCTCGATCCGGGGTCGGAGGATCGTGACGGGCACTCCGCTGAGCACGAGCTCGTCGGCACGGATGCACGCCACTGAGCGATCCCCGTCGCGGGAATCCCGCTCGGGGTGGACGATCGAGCACCCCTCGACGGCGTACTGGCAGCGGGTGTGGAACCGGCAGCCCGACGGCGGCGATATGGGACTCGGGATGTCGCCGCTCAGCACGATCCGATCACGCGGCTGTGCCCAGCTCGGCACCGGCATGGGCTGCGCCGACAGCAGCGCCTCCGTGTAGGGATGCAGCGGGCGCGCGGCGAGCTCGGCCGCCGTACCGACCTCGACCACCTCGCCGAGGTACATCACCCCGATGCGGGTCGCGATGTGGGCCACCACCGACAGGTCGTGGCTGATGAAGAGCACTGTCACGCCCAGACGGTCCCGCAAGTCCTGGATCAGGTTGAGGATCTCGGCCTGCAGCGCGACATCGAGCGCGGCGACCGACTCGTCGCAGATCAGCAACTCCGGATCTGTGACGAGGGCGCGGGCGATGTTGGCCCGCTGCTTCTGGCCGCCACTGAGCTGGTGGGGATAGCGCCGGCCTTGCTCCGCGGTGAGTCCCACGAGCTCGAGCTTCTCCAGCGCGCGGGCGGAGCGCTCGGCGTGGGGCACGCCGCCCTGCACGTCGAGTGGTTCCCGCACGCTCTGCAGGATGGTGCGGCGTGGGTCGAGGGCGGAGTGCGGATCCTGGAACACCATCTGGCTCCGGGTCTGAGTCGCTGTCGTGCGCGAGCGGGCTTCCGGAGTCACCGTCCGACCGTCGGCCCAGCTCACCCGTCCGGCCGAGATCGGCACCAGGCCGACCAGGGCGCGCGCGAGTGTCGACTTGCCCGAGCCCGATTCGCCGATCAGGCCGAAGATCTCGCCCTTTCGGAGCTCGACGCTCACCTCGTTGACGGCCGCGACACGGCGCTTCCAGCCGACGCGGAAGGAGACGCTCACGCCCTCGAGCGAGACGAGCTGCGCGGCGGTCACAGGGCTCCGGCCAACGTCAGCTCCGATGCGCGGATGCACCGCACGGCTCCGTCGCCCATGGGCTCGAGCGGAATCTCTCCCACCGCGCACTCGGGCAGCGAGAACGCGCAGCGCGGCTCGAAGATGCACCCCTCGTGGATGCTGCCCGGGCGGGGAACCCGGCCCGGGATCGTGGCCAGCCGCTGCCCCTCGCCCCCCGCGCGCGGGATCGAGCCGAGAAGACCTGCGGTGTAGGGATGCTTCGGAACCTCAAGCACGGAGTCGACGCTGCCCGACTCGACGACCCGGCCCCCGTACATCGTGTACATGCGCTGGCACACCTCGGCCACGACACCGAGGTCGTGGGTGATCAGGAGGACCGCCGTGCCCACCTCCTCGGTGAGATCGGTCAGCAGTCGCAGCAGCTGCGCCTGGATCGTCACGTCGACGGCGGTCGTGGGCTCGTCGGCGATCACGAGCCGCGGTCGGCACGCAAGCGCGAGCGCGAAGACCACGCGCTGCCGCATCCCGCCGGAGAGCTGGAACGGATAGGCGCTGAACCGGCGCTCGGCGTCACCTATCCCAACGCGCTCGAGCAGTTCGACAGCCCGGTCGCGGGCGGCGGCGTGGGGGAGTCGGAGGTGCGTGCGGATGGTCTCCGTGAGCTGCGAGCCGATGGTGTCCACCGGATCGAGCGCGGTCATGGGCTCCTGGAAGATCATCGAGATCGACGAACCCCGCAGCTTGCGCAACCCGCGCTCGGGCATCCCCACCAATTGCCGGCCGTCGAGGACGGCGCTGCCGCGGATCTCGGTCACGCGAGGGTCGTGCAGACCCATCAGGGCGAGGCCGGTGACGGACTTGCCGCTGCCGCTCTCACCCACTAGCCCGACGATCTCGCCCTCCCCGATGGAGAGCGAGACGTCGGTGACGACCGGGGAGGGTTGCGTGCCCGACCAGAACGTGACCGACAGGTCCCGTACGTCCAGTAGCGTCATCGCTTCCCTCCCCGGCTGTGCAGCATTACCCGACCGTGATGCCGATGAATTTCGGCTTGCCCAGCAGGTTGGGCACGTACCCTGACACCTTGTCACTGGTTCCGACCAGGAGGTCGGCGAACACGAGCGGGATGGCGGGAACCTGGTCGTAGACGACATCCGCTGCGTCCTTGAACGAGGCGGCGCGGTCGCTCTGGTCGGTTGCGGCGTTCGCGGCGTCGACCGCGCCCTGCAGTCCGTCGAAGTCGACGTGGCCGGCGTTGAAGTAGCCGTCCTTGCCGAACAGGGAGAGGAACGTCTGCGACGGATCGGGCCTGCCGGTCCAGTTCGCCATCCACGCCACCGTCTTGCCGTCGGCGAAGTGGTCGGTCGAACCCTGAGTGTTCTCCACCGGCACGAGGTTGATCGTGACGCCCACCTCGGCCCACTGCGCCTTGAGGATCTCACCGACGCGGATCCAGTTCGGGTCCTGTGTGAGGGCGAGGTCGAACGTCAGATTCGTGGCGCCGGCCTCCTTGAGGAGCTTGCGCGCCTCGTCCGGGTCGTAGTCGTACTTCTCACCGGCGTTGGCCCAGTGGTCTGCGGGCATCCACTCGTTCGCGACTGAGCCGTAGCCGAAGTAGCCGGTCTCGAGGATCTCGTCGCGGTTGATCGCGAGGGCGAGCGCTTGGCGCACCCGGACGTCGGCGATCTCGGGCTTGGCGTCGTTGAGGTAGATCTGCGCGATGAGCACGCGGGACGACTGCAACAGCTTGTCGGATGCCGAACTCTCCAGTGCCTGTGCGCTCGACGGCGGCACATCGACGACGAAGTCCTGCTGGCCCGAGGTGAGGGCCGAGACGCGGGTCGTCGGATCGGTAATCACGGAGAAGACGATCTGGGGGGCGCGGACCGCGTCCTTGTCCCAGTAGTCCTCGTACTTCTCGACCGTCACGCTCGCTCCGCGACGCCATTCGACGAAGCTCCAGCCGCCCGCACCCACCGGGTTGAGCGACAGGTCGCCGTCGTACTTCTCGGCGGCCGTGGGGGAGACCATCATCCCGGCGCGGTCGGTGAGGATCAGGAGCAGGGCGCTGTTGGGCGCCTTCAAGTTGATGTTGACGTGAGTCGGATCGACGACGTCGACACTCGCGATGGAGGCGACGTCGGTCGTGATGTTCGAGCCCTCCGCTGCCGCGCGGTCGAGGTTGAACTTCACCGCATCGGCGTCGAACTCGGTGCCGTCCTGGAAGGTGACTCCCTCGCGCAGTGTCAGGGCGATCACGTTCGGGTCGGACAGGTCCCATGACTCGGCGAGGCCGGGGAGCGGCTCGAGCGTCTCCGGGTCCCAGTTGACCAGGGTGTCGTACATGGTCCACAGGATCGCGTGGTCCGTGCCCGCGTTGCCGTGGATCGGGTCGAGGGACGACACGTCTTGAGGATAGGCAACGCGGAGCGGCTGTTCGACGCTCGCCTCTCCGCTGTCGTCGTTGCCTGTCGGGGCGGCACACGCGCTGACACTCAGCGCGAGGACCGCCGCGGAAGCAAGTGCGAGTAAACGCACCGTTGCGTTCTTCATCTGGCCACCTTTGGCACTCGGGATGGGACGCCCTAGGGTCGCGCGCCGCATCAGTCCGGGATGGGAACCCATCCTTACTGTCGACACTAGCGGACGTTATCGGGTATTTCAAACCTCAGATCGTTTGATCTGTCGACATACTGTGTAAGTGCCGACTCTCATGCGCTGGTCTCGCGGCGACGGCCCTTCGCCTGCCAGTCGAACCCCTTGCTGGCGTAGTGCTGCTCGATGGCCTCCAGTGCGCCGAGCGTCGCACGGGAGATGAGGATCGACGCGAGCTCGGAGTCCCGCCGATCCATGGCATCGATGATCCGGGCCTGCTCGATCGCGCTCGCCTTCAGCCTGCCGGGCCACTCCAGGCTCATGTGGCGCAGGATGAACGTGCGCAGCGCGAGCGAGTCGAGGATCGTCTTGAGGGTCTCGTTGCCGCCGACCTCCATCATCCGCTCGTGCAGCGCGACGTGCGCCCAGAGGTAGCCGTTCACATCACCCTCATCGGCCAGGCGCTGGAGTTCGCCCAGGATTCCGCGGAGTTCCGCCAGTTCCAGGGGTGTCGCGCGTTCGACGACGAGCACGGCGGCCAGGGAGAGCAGGTGCTGGCGCACCTGATAGGTCTGCCGGATGGTCTCGATTGTCGGCACCGCGACCCGCGGGCGCTTCCGTGCCCGCATCTCGACGAGGCCCTCCTGCTCGAGGAGCATCAGGGCCTCGCGCACCGGCGTGCGACTCGTCACGAAGAGCTTTGCGAGTTCGACGCTGTTGAGGTCCTGGCCCGGACGGAGCCGGCCCTCGATGATGCCGGTTCCCACCCAGGCCGCAACCTTCGCCACGAGGGGCTCGCGCCGTTCGCTGAAATTCAGCAGCCGCATGACCTGCTCGGGAACGGCCGACTCCCCCTGCTCGCCCAGCGCATCGGTGTTCGTCATCGTCATCCACCCTCCACAATTGCTGCGCACAAACCTATCCGGAGGGATGCCGCGGCGTACGCACTTTCCCTTGATGTCGACATACGGGGGATAAAAGCTCGTTGCATCACCGAAAATGTGCGCTAGTGTCGACACCAGTTAGATCGGGAAGGAACGATGGCGATCTCATCCGAGCAGGTACGGCTGCGTCCAAGCCGCCTCGACGACGCTCAGCGGACTTTGTACGCGGCGATCACAGACGGACCCCGCGGGGGCCCCGATGCTCCGTTCGCGCTGACCGCGGCCGACGGCTCGCTCCGCGGCCCTTTCGCCGCCATGCTGCTGTCGCCGGCGGTGGGCGATGCCGTGCAGCAGCTCGGTTCGGCGCTCCGGTTCGGGTCGACACTCGACGACCGCCTTCGGGAGATCGCAATACTCGCCGTAGCCCGGGCGACCGGGAGCGTGTTCGAGCGCGATGCGCACGAGGCGGTGGCCCTGCGGAGCGGCATAGCCCGGGAAGAACTCGAGGCACTGCGGCTCGGCGACGACACGGGACTCTCCGCTCGGGAGCGCACGGCCACGAAGATCGTGGAGTCGCTCCTTACGCCCGGATCGTCGGACGTCGACACCGACGACTTCACCGCCGCGGAGCTCTACGAGCTGACGACTCTCGCCGGCTACTACCGGATGCTGGCCACCCAGCTCCACTTCTTCAGGTTGGACGAGCCGGCATGACTGCCGAAAGGGACACCATGAACGACGACTGGTTGGGCCTCGCGAATGCCGGCGTGCTCGTTGCCGGCGCTGGCGGAATCGGCCGACGGCTCGCCCAGGCATTCGCGGATGCGGGAGCCCGGGTGGCCGTCGCGGACGCGAACCCCACCAGTCTCGAGGCACTCTCCGGGGTCGCCACGATCCAGGGCGACCTCACCGATCCCGACGACTGCGACGCCGTCGTCGCCCAGGCACACGCCGAGCTCGGCGCCATTGACGTGTTCATCCACGCCATCGGCATCAACCAGCGGGTGCCCATCCTCGAGATGGAGGACGGCACGTTCGACGACATCATCCGGGTCAACCTGACATCGGCCTTCCGACTCGCGCGCCGCATCGGCGGCGGCATGTGCGAGCGCGGGTACGGGCGGATGGTGTTCATCTCGTCGGTCTCCGGGAGGATGGCCCATGCCAACCACGGCCCGTACGCCGCGTCGAAGGCCGGGCTCGACCAGCTCGCCAAGGTGATGGCGCGGGAGTGGGCGCCCTCGGGCGTGACCGTCAACACCATCGCGCCCGGCTACCTCGAGACCGATCTGACGCGCACGTACCTGCAGAAACCGGGCATGCTCGAGAGCATGGTCGAACTCGTCCCCGCCGGCAGACTCGGCAACGTCGACGATCTCACCGGCCCTGCCCTGTTCCTGGCGTCGCGCCAGTCGGCGTTCGTCACCGGTCAGGTGCTGTACGTCGACGGCGGACGCATCCTCGTCTAGAACCACCACGAAAGGGAGACCGTTGACCGTGAGTACCGACATCAGCATCGACAGCACGCTGGAGCTGCGGAGGCAGCTCATCAGCAGCGCACTGGAGCTACTCGAATCCGGCCTGATCACAGGGACGGCGGGCAACCTGAGTGTGCGCGTCGGCGACCACGTCATCATCACCCCGTCGGGTGCGGCCTACGACCAGCTCGAGCCGGAGGACCTCGCCACCGTCGACATCGACGGGCAGATCGTCGACCTCCGCGGCGACAGCCGGCCGTCGTCCGAGACGCCGCTGCACCTCGCGGTATACCGCGGCACGGATGCCCGTGCTGTCGTCCACACGCACTCCCCGTTCGCCAACGCGGTCGGCCTCGTCCGCGACGAACTCCCTCGCGTGCACTACGCCATCCGCGCCCTCGGCGGACGGGTTCGCGTCGCCCCCTACGCGACCTTCGGCACTCAGGAGCTCGCCGACAACGTCATCGCCGCCATCGAGGGGCGCACCGGGTGCATCCTGCGCAACCACGGCACCGTCGTCTACGGCAGCGGTCTGCCGGAGGCGCTCGACCGCGCGGCCAAGCTCGAGTGGGTCTCCGCCCTCTACTGGCGCGCCGCGCAGCTCGGCGAACCCGCGGAGCTCACCGACGACGACCTCGAGCTGGTCAAATCCCAGGCCACCAACCTCGGCTACCGGTCGTGACTGCGCGAGCGCCTCGGATCGGATGCTTCGGCGTCCACATCGTCGATGTGCTCGGCACCCCGATCGACTCCATCCCCGAGACGGGCCTGAGCACGCGCATCGACCGCATCCGCTTCACCGCGGCGGGAACGGCGGCCGGCACCGCCGTCGACCTGGCCCGCCTGGGGTGCGAGGTGACGACGGTCGGCGCGGTCGGTGACGACGAGATCGGCCGGTTCCTGTTCGGCGTGCTCGAACGGGCGGGGGTCCCGACGTCGCACCTCGCCGTGCTCCCGGGCCAGCAGACCGCCGCGACGATGCTCACCGTGCGCTCCGACGGCGAGCGCCCCACCTTCCACGTGCGCGGCGCCAACGCTGCCGTGCGCTGGGAAGACCTCGACACCGAGGCGCTGTTCAGCTGCGACGCCGTGCACATCGGCGGTCTCGACTCGATGGCCGCGATGGACCTCTTCGCCGTGATCGGCCTGATGGACGGGCTGCGTGCAGCGGGCATCCTCGTAACGCTCGATTTCCAGGCTTCCTCCCGCTTCCTCACCCCCGACCTCATGCCCCTGCTCGGGCACTGCGACGTCTTCCTACCGAACCTCGAGCAGGCTCAGGGGATGACCGGCGACGACGATCCGGACCGAGCCGCCGATGCACTCCTCGCCCTGGGTGCAGGGGCGGTCGCGATGACCCTCGGCGCCGACGGCGTTCTCTACGCGAGCGGCCGCGAACGATTCCGAGTGGGCGGCGTCGCTGTCGACGTCGTCGACACCACGGGCTGCGGCGACGCCCTGTCCGCGACCTTCCTCGCGGCCACCGTGCGCGGTCTTCCCGTGCGCGAGGCCCTCGAGCTCGGCGTGCTCGCAGCGAGCCGGGTCGCCACGGGCCTCGGCTCCGATCACGGCGACCTCGACTGGAACGACCTCATCACGAGCGGAGCACGGGTATGAACGAGTACGGCCTGTTGATCGACGGCGTCTGGCGCCCCGCCGAGGGCGGTCGCACGCTCGACGTGGTCAACCCGGCGACCGGCGTCAGGCAGGCGACGGCCGCACACGCGTCCGCCGACGACCTCGACGATGCACTCGCAGCCGCCGAATCGGGAGGGCGCGCCTGGCGCTCGATGACCGCCTGGGAGCGCAGCGCGGTGCTGCGCCGCGCGTCGGTGCTGCTCGCCGAACGCGCGGACGAGGTTGCCCGAAGGATCACGCAGGAGCAGGGCAAGCCGCTCCGCGAGGCGGCGTCCGAGGTCGCACAGGCGGTCGAGCAGCTCGACTGGTGCGCCGACGAGGCCCGGCGGATCTACGGCCGGGTGGTCGACTCCTCCTCCGCCAGCACCCGCTACCGCGTGCAGCACGAGCCCATCGGCCCCGTTGCGGCGTTCACCCCGTGGAACTTCCCCATCAGCCTCGCAGCGCGGAAGATCGCGCCCGCGCTCGCGGCCGGATGTTCGATCATCATCAAGCCCGCCGAGGAAGCGCCGGGCGCGACCATCGCGATGGCCGAGTGCCTCATGGAAGCGGGACTCCCCGCCGGTGCTCTCGGAGTCGTCACGGGAGACCCCGCGCAGATCAGCGAGCACCTCATCACCTCCCCTGTCATCCGCAAGGTCAGCCTCACCGGGTCCGCACCCGTGGGTCGGCGCCTCATCGAGCTGTCGGCCGTCAACATCGCCGCGGTCTCCATGGAGCTCGGCGGCCACGCTCCCGTGCTCGTCTTCGCCGACGCCGATCCGGAGCGCGCTGCGCGACTGTGCGTGCAGGGCAAGTTCCGCAACTCCGGTCAGGTCTGCGTCTCCCCTACCCGCTTCTACGTGCACGAGTCCATCGCCGAGGCCTTCACCGCGGAGTTCGTGCGCCTGACTGCGGGGCTCCGGTCCGGTGACGGACTGAACGACGACACCGACATCGGCCCTCTCGCCAACGAGCGCCGCCGCCAGGCAGTGCATGCCGTCGTCGAGGACGCCCGCGCGCGCGGCGCGAAGATCCTCGAGGGCGGTGAGATCGTCGACGGCCCGGGGTACTTCTACCGACCGGCCGTGATTGTCGACGTTCCCGACGACGCCCGCGTCCTCCGCGAGGAGCCCTTTGGCCCCATCGCCCCGATCGGCACCTTCGTAGAGTTCGAGGAGGCGATCGCGAAGGCTAACTCCACAGACTTCGGTCTTGCCGCCTACGTGATCACGAACGACCTCATCACCGCGACGCGGGCATCCGAGCAGATCGAAGCGGGCATCGTCGGCGTGAACACCCTTGCCGCGAGCCACACCCCGGTACCGTTCGGCGGCGTCAAGCAGTCGGGCATCGGATCGGAGAACGGACTGGAGTCTGTGCAGGCGTACCTCGTGACGAAGACAGTGATCACGGAGCTGACACCGCTCTGAGGCCTGGGACCACGAGAATCTTCGCGCCCGCCCGGGTCAGATCGTGATGGCCCGGTCGAAAACCGTGCGCCCCGCAACGTCGACGAGGCCGCCGTCGCGAAGTCGAGTGGTGATGCGCGAACCCGCCCCCTGACGAATGGTGAGGTTTCGGCCGAGCTGGGCTGTGAGGCGCACCGCGGCCGCCCCGGTCGCCTCGTCTTCCGGCACCCCGAGCGACGGCGCGAACATCCGGGATCGAAGAACCCCCGCGGCCTCGTCGACCCACGCCCACAGGTAGTGCTTTCCGTCGGGGAAGGCCGCTCCATCGAGCGCGTCGACCTCCGCAGCCGACGCGAGCGCATGCCACTGAAACTCGGGCGCCCACTCGGCGCGACCGGTGATCCACGTGAGATCACCGTCATAGCGCACGGCGACGTCTCCCGCTTTTTCCCGCAAGACGCTCACCGGCGTGCCGAGGCTGCTCAGCCACCAGGCGGTCCCGACGCTGGGATGCCCGGCAAAGGGCAGCTCGCTCGCGGGGGTGAAGATGCGAATGGTCGCAACGCCGTCGTCGACCCCCTCGAGGAACACGGTCTCACTGAACCCCAGTTCGAGCGCGATCGACTGCTCGCGACCCACCGTCTCCTCGGACGCGCGAATCACGCCGAGCTCGTTACCGAATCGGCCGTCATCATCGGTGAACACGCGCACAACATCGACAGGAGTGGTCATGCGTCCAGTGTGTCGATGAGGGATGCCCGTGTCGCGAGCCAGTCGCGAGGAAGTGGACCCGCGCGCGTCGACACGAATGCGACGTCTCGTTCTCGGGTGCGCCCGGAGGGATTTGACGCCCAACCCGTGCCGCCGGCCCATTGCGCTGTCCTACAAACGGTGAACGTATTGGGACGGGCGCAATGGTCCGGACTGCGCGGGTCGGGGCCCCGGGCTTCACAGCGCCACCCGCGCGCACCAATCAATCAAGACGCCGGTTAACCAAAATCGAGACGCACACTTAGAGTGGCGTCTCGATTGATTGGTGCGCCCGGAGGGATTTGAAGCCTCGGGCCTCCCTCAGGAAGACCGTCAGAAAGGGTGAGATCCCAGCATTCGCAAAGGTATTCGGTCCGAGGTGATCACCTCGCGAGCCGCACGGTGCTGGCGAGTTGTAGGGTTTTTGTAGGGTTATGAGGCGCGGCGACCAAGGCCAAAGTCGGCGCTGCCCCGTAGGACAGCGCCGAGATCGCTTGGATGCGGCTGCTACTTGCCTGCACGCTCGATCAGTTTGATGATGGCCTTGGGAACTTCGAGCATCGACAGGTGGTCGGCCTCGCCGCGTTCGACGTAGCCGTTCGCACGCGCTGCCATGGCCTCTTGTTCCGCCGGCGGCAGGATCTTGTCGTTGGAGCCGATGAAGAAGAAGCTCGGAACCGTGGCCCAAGCCGGAGCGGCGGACTTCTCGCTCAGCGCGCCGAGTGTGACCGGGGACTGCCCGACCGCGAGCGGCGTCGTGACGGCCTTCGGGAGTGCCGCCGCGAAGAAGCCGGGGAACAGATCGGTCTTGATGTAGGCGTCAACGTCTCCCTCCGGCGCGCCGGGGTACTGCACGAAGTCGAAGACGGTCGTCGGGTCGGCGACTCCGAGAACGGAGCCGGGCTGGGCGGCGGTGATGTCGAGAATGCTCTCACCTTCGGCCGGGGCGTAAGCGTCGACGTAGACGAGTGACTTGGTGGTGGGGATGCTGGCTGCCGCGTTGGTGATCACCGCGCCGCCGTAGGAGTGGCCGACGAGCACGACAGGTCCTGTCGTGCGTTGGTTGACGAAGGCTGCGACGTAGGCGGCGTCGCTAGCCAGCCCGCGCAGGGGGTTGGGCGCTGCCAGGACGGTGTAGCCGTCGTGCTGGAGGCCCGCGGTGACCAGGGCAAAGCTGGACGCGTCCGCCCAGGCGCCGTGCACGAGGACGATGGTCGGCTTCGCGCCAGAGGATCGACCGTCGAGAACGGCGCCGTCCGCTGGCGACGCATCAGCCGCAACTGGAATGGCGATGCCGACCGTCGCGATCGTCGCAGCGGCGATGGCGAGGTTCCGCAGGCGGCGACCGCGGGTGGGGGTTGGGATGGTGCTGTTCATGGTGTTTCCCTTCGTTGGTGCGGCAGGTGCCGCCGTTCAGTGGAAAAGGTCCCGGTCGACTATCCGGTGAAGTTGCGCAGCACCCAGGCCTGTCTGGTTGCTCGGGATGCTCGCGACAGAACGGCGTCCGGTGCGAGTAATTCGAACAGGTGGTATCCACCCGGCCATACGTGCAGCTCGGCCACCCCTGCTGCTGCCCAGATGCCCGACGCGTAGGCGACTGTTTCATCGCGGAACACTTCCGCGCTCCCTACCTCGAGGTAGGTCGGGGGGAGACCGCTGAGATCCTGGGCGAGGCTCGGCGACTCGTAGGGCGTGACGTCATCGGTCGCGCGGCGCGCGCCGAGTGAAGCGTTCCATCCCATGTCGTTGCTGTTGCGGTCCCAGACTCCAATCCCATCGATCTGGTGACTCGAGCCGCTCTCGTTGCGCACGTCGAGCATGGGGTAGAGCAGCATCTGTCCGGCCAGCTGCGGCCCCTCTTGGTCCCGCGCCCGCAGGGTGATGCCGGCGGCGAGGCCGCCGCCGGCGCTGGCTCCTACAGCGATCAGTTGCGTCGGGTCGAAGCCGAGCTCCTCCGCATGGGCTGAGGTCCTGACGAGCGCCGCGTAAGAGTCATCGACCGCCGCTGGTGCCGGGTTCTCGGGGGCGAGGCGGTATTCGACAGTCACGACCGTCGCGTCGAGCAGCTCGACGTAGTCGATGATCGTGGAGACACCGACGAACCGGTCGCCGAAGATCATGCCACCGACATGGGTGAAGAAGAAGCCGGGTCCGCCGACGCGGGAGTTCTTCCTGCGGAACACGGACAGGAGAAGTTCTGAAGTACCCGATGAGCTCGGTATCCACAGCTCCTGATGGGTGAGGTCTCCGCGAGCAAGAAGCTCGTCCAGCGAAGGAGTGAAGCCCGGGCCGCGCAGTGCGGGGAGATCCTCGATCGATAACGTCGAGGGAATCGACTGGCTGACGACGTCGAGCACCATTCTCAATTCGAGATCGAATGGCGGTGCGATGGGAACCGTGCGGGTCATGCTGACCTTCATCTCCGGCCTGACTGCGACCGTTCGTTGCGTGCGAAGCACCGATGAGCTGATGTCTCCCGGCGTGATTGCCGGAGCCCGTTTGCTTCCGAGATAGACGGTAGGTCGGGGCGTTACTGATGTCGTTAGCGCGCCGTGCACAGCACGGCGCGAATCATGCACAGCTCCGGCTCACGATGCCGGGGGCAGCGCCGCCTCGACGCGATCAACCGGTTCGACCCTCGTTCGGGGGTTTTCCGGTCTAGGGTGGTGCGTGCACGCCGCTCGTAGCAGCCGGGGTACGCGACTTGTCTGTCACGACAACTCGCGCGAACCCTGGAGGGGCTGATGACGACCACCACAAGCTCGGAGAACGTCCCCGCCGCAGAAAGAATCACGGCGATGCACGACGCGATCTGGAATTCGGTAGTGCGCGTTGAGATATCGCACGAGGTGGACCGCCAGCCCAAGGACATCGACTTCCGACTGCAGGTCGCCTCCATCGGCAACATCGTTATGTTCTCGGCGAAGTCGTCGCCGGTGACTATTGAGCGCACCCCCGAGTTGGCGCGAGATGATGCCGAGCCCGAGATCGTTGTCGGGCTGCAGTTGGCTGGAAGCAGCTCAATGGTCCAGAACGGCAGGCACGCCACCGTGCGGCGGGGCGAGTTCGTGATCTGGGACACGTCGGCGCCATACACGCTGATCTTCAACCATCGGGCAAACCAGCAATTCTTCCGAATTCCGCGCGCTGCACTGGCGCTTCCGGTGGCCTCGCTACGCGAACTCACCGCGACGACCCTGGGTCAGGACAACCCGCTTTCCCGGTTCGTCAGCTCCTACCTGTCGCGTATGGCGGCGAACAAGGAGCTGCAGACTGATCCCACCGGTCAGGCTCTGGCTCAGCCGACAATCGAACTTCTCCGGGGGGCGCTGTCGACGGAACTACAGGCTTCCAAGTACAGCAGGCCGGCGCTCGAGGCAACTCTGGAACTGCGGATCTTGGACTACATGGGCCGCCATCTGTCCGAATCGGACCTCACAGCCAAGCGGGTCGCGTTCGCCCATCACATCTCTATCCGGTACCTCTATGTTGTGCTGGCCAGGGCCGGGATCGCTCCCGGAGAGTGGATCCGAAGCCATCGCTTGGAGGCGTGCCGCCGGGAGCTTGCCGAACCGGCCGCGTCGTCGCGCACCATCACTGAGACGGCGTTCCGGTGGGGTTTCTCCGACGGTGCCCGGTTCAGCCGCATGTTTAAGACCGCGTACGGCCTTTCTCCCAGGGAATGGCGTGCCATCAGCCAAGGGGCCTAGCCGGCACTGGCCGCTTTCAGGAGGTCGAGCACCGCTGCGTCGAGTTTGCTCGCGACGGTGGACGCCGCCTGAGTCAGCTCGTCACCTACCGCGCTCGTGAGCGAGTCGTAACGGATGCGCACTCCGTTGGTGGCTTCGAAGACAAGGATTGTGACGGGCGCGAAGGCGCCGGCCCCCGGCGTCGACTTGGTCATCGCCTCCATCGTGATCGGGTTGCCGGCGATGATACGTACGAGGCGAGACCCGACAGTGGAAGGATCGCGGCTGATCACAGCGCCCATGTCCAATTCGAGGAACACCATGAGCCCCGACGAGCCTGCCTCGGCTTCAACAGCGGCCCGGTACCCGTCCCAGTCTCGAATCGCGCCGATCCGCCTGATGAAGTCTGCGAAGTGCGGGTGCCCGAGCCCGGAGTGGATGTCGGCCAGGACATCATCAAAACCCCGGCGCGAGATGAACTCCGTCCTAGACAACTCGACGTTCCATGTTGTTTGCTGCGTTGCTTCCGTCACGGTCACTCCTTTGATGTCATGCATGGCGCCCGGTCGAGCTGCCGGGTGACCTCGTGCGTGCTCTGGGTGCAAAGCTACGTTCGACTGAGTCGAACGGTCTGTACTGTGCCGTGCACACTTACGGTCGGTCTCTGCACCTTCGGATCCGCCTCATCCAACGACTCTTGAAGAGCTGATCGTGCACACATCGCGTCGGGCTATGCACAGGACACCACGACTTGGCTGGCTTCCCGTCTTAGCTTTGGGCGAAAGCGCCATTCCATGCATGCAAGCCAGACCGGGCATCGTGCAAGAGGGCTGCGCTTCTCCAAGGACCGCGCCAGCGGACCGGAAATGCGGGTCACCATGGTCAGCGCCACGTCCGTCCCAACGCAGCGAATTCGCACTTCCCCGCTGAGCTACTTCGGCGTCCCGTTAGGCCTCTCGGGGCTCGCAGGCGCATGGCTCGCAGGCCACCTCTACTTGGGCGCACCCGCCTGGCCCCTTGAGATTCTGTATGCATTGAGCGGAGCGGCCTGGCTCACCTTCGCAGTGATGTACATCATTCGCGGCCTCCGACGGCCAGCCTCCTTCCGCGAAGATCTCCGTGACCCAGTCACCGGCCCCATGACCGCCTTCATCCCTGCCGTCGCGATCCTCCTCTCGTCGCACTACGCGCAGTATCTCCCCGGCATCGGCCCCTGGATCACCGTGTTCTTCGTCGCTGCTCTCTTCCTGCTCGCGGCGCAACTAGTCAGCCACTGGTTTGCCGCCGGCATCGGAGTCGACTCGCTCAACGGCAGCTTCTTCATCCCGGTTGTCGCCGGCCCCTTCATCGCCAGCATTGGGCTAACCGTCGTGGGCTTCCCCGATGCGGCTCTGGTGGTGTGGGGTGCGGGGATCTTCTTCTGGCTGAGTTTTGGCACCCTGCTGATGAGTCGTCACATCACCGGGTCGCCCCTTCCGACAGCGGCACGTCCAGCTCTGGCGGCATTCTTGGCCGCTCCTGCCAGCGGCGGAGTCGCCTGGACCCTCAGCCACCCCGGCCCCCTCGACGAGGTCGGGTACTTGCTCTTGGGAGTTCTGCTGATCATGCTCCTCATCCAGCTGCTGCTGATCGGCGAGTACCGAAAGCTGCCCTTCACCCTGCAGTTCTGGACCTTCACCTTCCCCGCCGCGACCTCAGCGAACTTCATCATCCGCTGGGTGTCTCAAGCGCAATACCCCGGATGGCCGGTGTTCGGCTGGATCTGTCTTGGGGTCGCGTCAACGTTCATCGCCCTCATCGCCGCGGGGTCGATCCGTCTCCTCACCCGCAAGCCGTCAGCACACCCCACAACCTGATCTCTAGCTCGGGTCTCACGCGCCACCCTCAGGAGGCCGCCCGAAAAGTAACACCCCACCTTTGGAGTAGAAACAATGACTGCCACCTCAACGTCCGTGACCTCACTGGTCACCGCGCCGAATCTCACGATCCAAGCGGCCAACGGGATCAGTTATGCCTACCGCCGATTTGGGCCGGCATCGACACTACCTCCCGTGATTTTCCTGCAGCACTTCCGCGGCAACATTGACAACTGGGACTACCTGCTGGTGGACACGATCGCCCGTCAGCGAGAAGTCATCCTCGTCGACAACACCGGTGTTGGACTTACCGGCGGCACTACGCCGAGCACGGTCGCGCAGATGACCACCGATCTACTCGCATTCATAGACGCCCTCGAGCTCAAGAGGATCGATGTCCTTGGGTTCTCGCTGGGTGGATTCATTGCCCAAGAACTCGCCCTAGTGCGTCCGCAACTCGTCAATCGGCTCGTCCTCGCCGGCACCGGTCCGCAGGGCGCAGCGGGAATGCACGGCTGGCGTCGGGACATTGCCGATCGGACCCGCGCTGACAACGCGGGGATCGAAGACATTCTCTACGTCTTCTATGCGCACACCGCCACCAGTCAGGCCGTTGGGGGTCAAGTCATCGCGCGATTGTTCTCGCGGGCGGATGGCCGCGACAGCGACGTCAGCTTCGCGGCGCGCGACGCCCAGTACGACGCGATCGTAACTTGGGGAATCCCGAACCACACCGCACTCCAGCGACTCACTGGAATCACCGCGCCGACGTTGATACTGCAGGGAGATTCCGACCTCATGCTTGTCCCGCGGCAGAGTCATCTGATGGCGGGGCTCATTCCCGACGCCCGCCTGGTCATCTATCCCGATGCCTCGCACGGATCGATCTTCCAGTACGCCGACTCGGCCGCGCGAGAAGTCCTGACGTTCCTCTCCGAGTAGACCGCCACCACCGGGTGGAGCACCATGGCCCCACCCGGTCGCGGCGAATCGCGTATCTACACGTCAAGGGATGAGCACAAGGCGGATGGGGTCGCCCGCCTTGCTCGCAAGCCGATCGATCGCATCCTGCGCGTCAACAAGCGGATAGGTGCCGGTAATGGATCCGGAGAAGTCCAAGCGCCCGATGCCCACAAGACGGATGATCTCCTCCACGTGATGCTTCTCCGAGGCGTAATGCCCGAGGATCCTCTTGCCGTATGCACTGATCAATGCGCTGGGACCGATCACAAGGTCGTCCGGTGTGATGCCAACGAGGACAAGTCGCCCGTGGCCGGCGAGGGCATCGAAGGCCTGCTGGCGTACCGGGCCGTAACCGGCGAAGTCGAATGCGGCATTGAGTCCGCGGCCTGAGGTTGCGGCCAGCATCTGTTGCTGGAAGTCGGAGGCGTTGGGGTCTAACACGAAGTCGGCGCCGGCCTGAAGCGCGCGATCGCGAGCTGCGGGGATCGGGTCCACGCCGATGATGGGCGCGGCGCCGACCAGGCGGAGAAGTTTGATCGCGTGGTAGCCCAGACCGCCCAGCCCCCACACCCCGACGGTCTCACTCGCCCTGATCTCCGCGGTGGTGGTGATGGCCGCCCACGGCGTGGACACTGCATCCGGGATGATCGCCGCCTGATCGAACGGAATGTCGGGGCCGATGTCAATGGCGAGGTCGGCGGTGACAACTACGTACTGGGCCCAACCTCCGTCGACGTCCATGCCGATTGAGTAGAGATCGCGGCCGCGCATCTCGGTCCAGAACATCGCCACCCGCTGCCCGACGTGATGGTCGGTGACACCTTCGCCGAGCTTCTCGATCACTCCGGAGACCTCGTGGCCGAGGGTGACCACCGGGGGTTGAAACGGTGTAACCAGCCCGCCGGAGAGAATGTGCACGTCTGTAAGACAGACCCCGTCGGCCATCACCTTGATGCGAACTTGACCTTGCCCGGGTTCCGGTACAGCAACATCGTCGATGGTGAGCTTGTTGACTCCGTCGACCCCTCGGTGAAACCGGCCGGCCTTCATTGTGGTGATCATTTTCCTGAACTCTCTTCTGCGAGCACCCAGCCGAACAACGCCACCGTCGCCGATCGATGGTTCGACGGATCCCGATGGTCCGGGCGGTTGGCCTCTTCAGGAAGAAGGCTAGGTTCGATTTCAAGCCGAGTCGCTGCTCGCAAGTGCACAGCTAAGCGCGAACTGTGCACCAATTCGCTCGCGGGGTGGCAGCGCTCAAGTCCGTCCTCAACGCGGCTCTGGTGCCGTCAGGAGGAGATCACTGACACCCAGATGGAGTCTTGCCGTTCTACTCCGAGCCTATGATTTCCTCGCGATGACGCAAGCGGTCGGTTGGGACGGGGTCATGAATCGGCGGCCGTTCATGCCCTGAACAGTCCTGCGGTCCGGGACATTGCTGTTGGAAGCCCGGTGATCAGAAACTTCAACCGAAGACTCTCAGGCCGTCTAGGTGGTCGGGATTCTGTAGGGTTTGTAGGGTTTCCAGCGACAGTCCTAATAAGAATGGTCGCCTGATCAGCATTTTTCTGGTGCGCCCGGAGGGATTTGAACCCCCGGCCTATTGATCCGTAGCCGCGGTCGGAACGTCCCAAATAGTGGGCGCATCACCCAGATTCCGGATGATTCCGGGCCCGGCAAGCGTCTCCTTACTGCCACTCGGTGACGACGGTTTCGCTCATATGTGGGCAAAATGTGGGCACGGATATGGCCGTCGATCGTAGTGGGCTGCACCAGGCGAGCGGATGCCTAAGTGAACGCATTCAGTCTGTGCCCTTGTCGTAAGGCTGGCTCTAGAGGAAGTCGAGTGGCGGGCGTTAGCGGTACGGCGTGGTCGAGCGGGATACAGATGCCGTACGCCCAGTGCCTCGCAGGAGACCTTCCACCTCAAGTTCTGCGTGTGCGGGGGACGTCGGCCCGGCCATGACTTCGACGACAGGCAAGTCAGCAAGCGACGCACTGCCGGCGTTGAGCTCATACGCGCCTATCGGGAGGTGGGCTCGGGTGTCCAAACCAAGCTCCAATGTCAGATCAGAGCCAACCCAGCGCACCTCCTTCTCCTCGTGGAAGCCCGGATGCTTTAGGAGAGTTGGTACTGGCGAAAACGCCAGTCTCGCCATCCAGAGTTCACCTGGTTCTCGGAAGGCTTGCGGCAGGGCAGCAAAATAGTCAAAGAAGGCCTCGACTAGGGCTCGCTGCTTAGTTGGTTCATATACAACGTCGAACCAGTACGGCAAGGACGCACGATAGTGACCGCTGGGGATAACGTCGGGCCCACCGAACCAAAGACCCTCATCGATCAAGAACCCGATCGCGTAGCCGTCGGTGCCCGCATATCCGCGCCACTGTGACAGCAGATCCGGCGCTGAGCTTGCGCAGGCAATGTACGTTGAGCTTCTTATCGATTCCTCCCAGCCGCTCCCCAGTACTCGGTCGACAAATTCGACCGCACCAATGTCCGATAGTTCAAAACTTGGACGTCGATCGCGCCAGACATCCCGTACGAACTGGATGCCGTAGTCAAGCTCGCTCGGATCGTTCAAAACGCCTGCCGGACTGGCCCAGATTCGATTCGATGTGAGGATGCCGCGCATGCCTGCCTCTCGTGTGTAGTGCCACACCTTGCCGCTGGAGCGTGGCGGGTAAGGAATCTCGAGTGGGGACATGACCTCATTCTTCCGGCCACGTGACCGCTAGTCGAATGAAAACGCGTTCCAGAACGCGCCGTCCCAGTGCCACCCGTGACCGGCTACATGGACAATCCAAAGGTCCGTCACCGGATGTTCCACCCGCGGAGCGCGCGAGGGAGTGCCGAATCGATCTGCAAACTCGGGTGGAGCGCTTTGGAGCGGGCGCGCCACTTCAAAATCCGTGTCGAAGTCGAGCCAAAAAAAGAGGTGGTTCTTCTCCGTCTCGGCTAGCGCTAGTTTCTTGATGTTGTCCGGCCGGGAGCGAACTTCTTCCTCAACGAGTTCGAGCGCTCGATCACTCCCGCTAGATGAACCGCCACCAGTGAGGCCGATATGAACGGCGTGCACATGATCACCCTCGGCTGCGTGGTCGATGCTGCTCGCTAAGGAGACTCCCAAGTTCAACAGCCCCCGATACACTTCTTGATTCGGTCCCCCGAATCGCGCCTCGACAGCTGCTTCCTGATCAAAGAACTTGTCGACGCCGCGACGCTCTAACTCGACTAGGTGGGGGAGCATCCGAACGACGATGTTCTTGAGGCCGGGTTGGGTATCCGGGACGAAAACAGACCAGCATCGTTGCAGATCGACGGAAAAAGCATCGTCGCCCCATGAACTTTGAACAGCGGCTCGGGCGACCTTTCGCTCAGGTCCCGTCAGTCGAGTCACTTCAAGCGCGAGGGACTTCTCATCGATAGAAATGTAGTCAGCCTCGCCGTTCTTATCCCAGTGTTTTAGTGATTGCCCGATGCGACCTTCGACGATCTCCTGAGCACGTACCTCATCGGGACGCTCCTTGTTTGCCATGACTCGATTCTCGGGCACGGTGTGCGAAAGTTTTCGGTCGATGGGACGAGACTCGAACTAGAGCCGACCAACAAGCCAGCAGCATCATTCGGAGCCGGGCGATAGTCCCGTGCGGTTCCAACAAGCTCGGTACGACCTCAGGGAGCGTCCCTTAGGTAGGCCGATCGCGGCGCCTCAAATGGATCCATACAATCGAGATCATGACCGACCCCATTCGCATCCGAGTTCCTTGGCACGAGGTATCCCCGGGCGGTCAAGAGACCGATTCGATGTTGGATTTCCAGGCAGAGCCAAGTGCGACGCTGCGATTGGCCCTCGAATCGGCCGTCGGCCCCCACGACCACTTCTTCATCAAGTGGTTGTCACCCGACGCGCCGGCCAAAGACATCGAGGTCGACGGAGCGGCGACGGTCGAGGACGCCCGCTTGCTTTTCGGGGAGGAGCTGTACGCAGCCGTACCGGGGCTACTGCATTTCCACCATGCCGGATACGGCGAGAAGATTGGGATAGGCGCCGGCGCTTTCGATGACCTCATCACAGTGATCGAGTTTGCGCGGGCCGGAGGGAAAGTCGCTGGGCGTTTCGTCGACAGGCTCCGATATGAGCGGCATCGTGAGCTTGCGCGAATCTGGGATGAGCACAATGTGGTGCGGCCCGACTTAAAGGATTTGATCATCATGACCAACCCCTGGCAAAAGGATGACTTCGACCGGATCTTCGGACTTCCTCGGGATAGGGGCGCCGCTCTGCTTCGCGCCCTCAACTACCAACACCGACCCCACGAGCCGCTCATGTGGGACCATGTCGAAGCGTGATCTATGGACTCCGCTTCACCAGCTAGCCGCGTTCTAGAATCCCACCCCGATCCGTCCGTGGTCGGACGTCCGTGGCAACTGACTAGCAACAATTGAAGCGGGCCGAACCGCGATATAGAAGGTCAGAAGGCCCAGAAATCAGCCCAACTCAGGAGCAAAAAGAGCGGAGACGGTGGGATCTGAATCCTGCTTCTTTCGAACGAACGATGGTCGATGTGATCTCTTGGCCGCCTAATCACCGGAGAGCGTGACGCAGTCGACATCGCTGTGATCAGGCTGCCGTGCTCACCACTGTGGGCAAAATGTGGGCTCGTCGCAGCTCGAGAGGCGATTCTGGACGGCACTCATTGGCGTCCACCAGATGAACCCGCTAGCCAGAAACCAGGCGATCGCCAAGCATGTCCAATAGGGACTGAGAGCGGAGCCGACAAGAAACAAGGCGGCTCGTTGCAAACAGGCGGTGCTCGGACTCGCCCACGGGTACGGGCAATGGACAATGATGTGTCCTACTCACTATCCCGATTGAGCGGACTGCAGATGGCAAACCCTCGCGTACATGAGGTCGCGGCCGATCTCGGAGTTGATAGCCGGGTCGTGATGGAAATTCTGCGATCTCAAGGTGAGTTCGTGAAAGGCCCTTCGTCCTCCATCGCCCCTCCGGTCGCACGCAGGGTCCGGGCGCTACTACTCGGCGAGCAACAAAGCCAGCTCGGCACCCCTAGGCCGCCCAAGGCTCGTGAGGTCGACCTAGGTTTTGACTCCCTTACGCCTTCATCGCGACAGTTTGGTTGGAGAGCAGGCGCAATTCCCACCCCGATGACGCCCGACGTGTTGAGCGGCATCGAACGGGTGGCGCGCCGTTTTCCTGTCTTCAGGGAGCATCTAGCGGCGTTCCGTGCGCTTGGTTCGCAAGTCGTGCATGCGCGCGTCTGCACGCAAAAAGGCTTTGAGATGTGCGCGATCGCCGTCGTCCGATTCAGTGGCGCGATTGAATCAGGATTCGGTATCACGCGTGAACTTCTCGTGTTCTATAGCCCGCATCAGGACCTGCAAAGCCGAACTTTCGACGCCGCAATACGCGAGATGGGCGACACTAAGCGCTCCATCACTCCGGATACCTTCTTCATGTGGTCGCCGGATCAACGACTGAGGACGAAGCTCAACGACTGGTCGAGGGCCGCACGATTGGCCATTCCGCTTCAAATAGACGAGGAAGACGAGCTCTCACTCATCACCCTTCTGCGTGAATACATCTATGCCCGCGACCTGTTCTATCTGACCACTCCCGTGTCGGGCGGAAGCTTTTTCGGGCGTCGCACGCTCTTGCAATCCCTCAGAGAAGATGTCTTCAACCAGCGGGTTACAGGTCTGTTCGGCCTTCGCAAGTCCGGAAAGACCAGCATCCTCATGCAGCTCAAAGAGGAGCTCGCAGGCGACAAAGTGGTGACTGTCCTAATTGACCTGGAGGCATTCCCCTCCCCACCCGAGGACCCCACGGATGACATCGTCGCCGATCTTCGTCGACGTCTCGTAGCTGAGCTGAAATCGCATGGATTACGAGTCCAGGAGCTATCCCAGTTGCCCGTGCGGCCAACGCTCATGGAGCTTCGGAGCGCGCTGCAAACGATTCTCAAGCACCTCGAGAAGGACGGACATCGGATCCTGCTCCTACTCGACGAGATCGAGTACCTAACTCCCTCTGACCGAATCGACATTGCGGAAGGAGACATGCCGCGCGTCGCGCAGGTGCTGTCCGTCCTCCGAAGCATTGTGCAAGAAACGAGTAATTTCACCTTCGTCTTGTCGGGCCTTACAAGCGCAATTGTGGAAGGTGGAAGGCTATACGGACGACCGAATCCGCTCTTTTCATGGGCAAGGACCGTGTACGTGAAGCCACTTGCGAGGGAAGAGGCCGACGATCTCGCGAGCACAGTTGGCGGCAAAATGGGAATCCGCATCGATCCGGGGGCGCTCGAGGCACTGCACGAAGCCTCCGGTGGCCACGCATTTCTTTACAGAAGTCTTGCGTCGTCTGTTGTCACCCAGCTTCCGACGGACGACTTCGAACGCCAGATGAGCCGATCGGCCGTGCTCTCTCAGCTAGCCGAATGGAAGAGCAGGGTCCAAGGCAATATTGACGAGATGGTGCAGCACGTCAAGCGTTATTACGCGACGGAGGCTGTGATGCTGGAGCTGTTGATCGAGAGCCCCGAAGACTTCGCCTTCTTGGCACCGAGCGAGCCGACGGCGGTGAGAAGGCTTGCTGATCTGGGCCTCATTCACGAAGTCGACGGGCACTATGAGGCTAGCGTCCTACTGGAACTCATATGAGCGACTATGCAGATTGGGTTGAGGGGCTGCTAAGAAAGACAAGCCGTCTCGGCGTCGTTTTTGTACAACTCGGTGCGGCGAACGAGCCCGCCCGGCGAGCACTCAAGGGCGCGAATGTTCGAGTCACCGAGGTCACGGACTACCTAGAATCCGAACCAGACGACATCAGGACTGTCGTCATCGATTGCCTGGAACGACTTCTGCTCCCAGGGCGGGCTGACTTGCTCGCTCCGCTCCGCGAGCGCGTCTTTTCAGAGATTGATGACGGTATTCGATTCATTCTGCTGTCGAGAGCGCCGAAAATTGCATTCCCTGACGTGCCCGGGAGTTCTCTACTCGACGACGCGAGCTTCGCACACGGACCCACCTTTGCAGGGCGATTCGACTCCGTGCCAACATGCGACGTCGATGGCCGATCCGTGGATGCCGTACTCCGGGAGTCACTCGCAGAGCTCGGACCCGAAGTCTGCGCTTCGCTCGATCGCGTGATTTTCGAGAGCATGCTCCTCGGTACCGAGGCGCTCAACTCTCTAGTCGCTCGTGAGCTCGAGGCGCTCGATGGGGCCGGCATCACGACGAAAGGACACGGAGTTCGGCAATGGGCTTTCCCTCGCCAACTTGTTTCGCTGAAGGAAGCACTTAGTTCGGTACTCGGGTCACAACACGGGGCCCAGCCGCAGTTAGCCGACGTGTCGTCTGGGCTCTGGACAATCGAACGTCTGCTTCGAAGCGCGGTGAGGGATCGAGCATGCGCGGCCTGGGGCAAGCAGTGGAAGAAGCAATTACTCAATCCGACACTCCAGGCTCAAGTCCTCGACCGGGCTAGAGAATCCGCCTATCTGGCCGCTACCGGGATCGGTCAGTTGAGAGATCCGCTCGAATGGCTCAGTCTCGGCGAACTCCTGCAACTGCGGGATAACCCAACAATTGGGAATCTCGGACTCGATGCGGCAATTTGGCGAAACTTTTCAGTGCAAGTGATGCCAATCCGCAACAGGACCGCTCACATGCGCAACCTTCACCCGAGGGACGCAGTAGATGTCCTCAAATGGCTGCGCGTTCTCGAGTCGAGGCTCTGAGCTGGGTCGACGAGCTGATCGAGCGATCGAGCCGCCGTTGTTGTCTCAACAAGTAGCGCCACGAGGCGGTTATGCCAGTTGGGCGTGACAATATGTCAGCTTAGTCTCCTCCGCGCTCGATAGGTGCGGCAAAGGACCAGCGTGACGCAGCCGTCCTCGAAAGGTCCCCCGATGAAGCACTCGCAATCCGAGCACGAAGATGAGATCTTCGCTCGTTTATCGCGCCGAATCCGATCCGCTCAAAGTCGGCCATCTCATAGCGGAGCCCTCGACCCCTACCTCATGACACGAACCGAGGACTTCTGGGACCGACATCTGGGCGACTTGGTGAACGATGCGCTCGGTCTCGGCCTGGCCAGGGCGGATGGACTCGAGCCCTTCGGCAAGCTACTGGGTAAGGCGTTCGGCACGACGCGCTACCTCTCGGCAGGCTACGTTCAGTTGGCCGGCCACGTAAACAACATGGCTCTGGGCCCATGGATGCCCGAAAGCTCACGAACGTCCCCGAAGGTGCAGGCCCTCGCCCAGCTGCACGCCCGCTCCTTGATCCTGATCGAGGAGATTTTCACGCTTTCCCTCATGGGATATCCCTCGGGCGCGGCTTCTCTGGCACGCACCCTCCATGAAGTTCGGGTTGTGGCGGCTTTCCTTCATCGGTTCGAGGCACGGTTGTCCGAGCGCTACCTCGCAAGCCACATTGTCGACCTTTGGAAAACGCGCGCCGACTTCGCCCCGGTCGGATCAGCCAAGCGCAGCAAGAGGTGGCTTGCCACCGAGCGAGAAATGGAGGACCGCTATCAAGCCGTCATCCGTCGACACGGAGAGTCAATGGCAATCGAGAACGGCTGGGCACTGCCGAGGTTCATCAAGCGCGGTGAGCCAGGCCGACCATTGCCCAAACGGGTTCCATTCGCTCGTCTCGAGCAGGAGGTCAGAAAACCGTTCGATCGTGTGATCTACCGGCAAGGCAGCCAGCACATCCATGCAAGCCATCTCGGTGGCATCAAGACCCTAAGAAGCGGCGTCGGCAACGAGGTGCTATTGGGGCCCCGCCCGTTCGACCTTGACCGCGCGGCACTCAATGCGATGTGGGATGTTCAGGACATCACCAATTCGCTGCTCAGGTCTTGCGGACACTTCACGGGTAAGACTGAGATCTACTACTGGCTCGAGGCGCTGGATCAACTCTCCTTCGTTGTCCGAGGATCCATGAGCGATGGCCAGGACATGCTGGACGAGTTCTGGGCTGGGCGCAAAGCGTCTCGCCCGCCCGGCTTACACACAGGCCACGAGACGCAGACACCAAGGTCGAGTGTGCGCACGCGCAACTCCCCAGAGTGACCCACCTGGATTCACGAACATGCCCGGTGGCGGATCGGGTCTAGAAGGATCCATGCGGCGTGGCCTTCTTTATGCCGGAAATAGTTCGGTGCTCTATTCCGAGACGTTCGACTATCTCGATGGTCAGATTGTGTCCGTTCAACTGAGGCTTGAGATCCGCGCAGATGTGCAGCAAGCGACGATCAGTAAAGGAATTCGACGCCGGGGCTCCTTGCACGAGCTGGGTCAATTCGGCAGGAGATCTAGGTAAGTGAGCGCGCATGGCCTTGTTAGTGCCCGCCGGCAGAGGGGCGTTTCGCACTAACCATCTGTGAAGACGATGTCTACGGCGGTGCGATGGTCATCTATGTGGGGCCAGTAACGCACACGTCCGACCTGAGATCGAACTGATTCGAACTCAATGGGCAACAAGAAGTGTGGGCAAATGTGGGCAAACCGTCGGCAGACACACGAAGAGCCTGACCGGCATCCAGAAGAAATGCAGGTCAGGCTCCATATTTGTGGTGCGCCCGGAGGGATTTGAACCCCCGGCCTATTGATCCGTAGCCGCGGTCGCGGGCCGCGTGATCGCCTGAGTTACGGACAATTTCCAAGCATTTGCTGGCAGTTCACGCTCAGGTGGGATGCCATCGGATGACCACATCGCTCCTCGAGTGTGGGCAGGATGTGGGCACGTTTTTGCGATCACCAGGGGTTCGAGAGTTGGGCTTTCAAGCGAGCAACAAGTTCGTCCGACAGCGCATCTGGGTTGCCGGTTAGTCCCGCACCGTTCACGCTGTCCTCCACGGGAGCGAGCACGTCTTCTGAGCTCATGCGGATACTCGAGCTGTTTCGGTGACCGACCTGACTTGCATCGCCGAGAATAACCATCGAAGAGGGCGAGATTCGAACTCCAAATACATATCTGTCTGCCACTTCGCCAGCTTGGACGGTAAACAACAGGCTGATCGCGGCCGACAACCTCGGGGAAACCTCTTCGGGATCAAAAACCGAGCCCATCGAGTCGCTGGGCAGCGCGATCCATACTCCGCGCTGCGCCTGACGGGTCACCATCAGCCCAGCTCCGGATCCGCGCCCGACTTGACTGTTAGCGCGCGCGATCTCTCCGACGACTTTCGCCTCAACTGCCTCGTCATGCGTAAACAGGCCGCCTGCCCGCCCTATCGCCGAAAGGTCGGCAGGAAGGTCAGTCAGCCGCGACACTGGGACCAGCGCGGGTTCCACTGGAACAAACTGAACCTCAACCATGGGACCGCCCGCGTTGCCCCACTCGCGCCGGGGATCCGAACGCCATACGCCAATCGTTGCCCCGCTCGGCCGCCAATCCAGACCTGCACGATGCGATGCCGGCACAGGTGTCCCCGCGACGATGGTTTTCGTCCCGAAATCAGGCGCCGGCGGCGCCGTGGCTGGTTTGCTACGTCCCGGCTTCACACGCGCCAGGAGTTCATCGGCTGCCTCCTCCGCGGTCCGTCCGACGAGATCGATGTAAACAATCTGTCCGAGGAGCCCCTCAACTTCACACTCGCCGACTCTTACCGGAAGCAGAGTGCGCTTGATTCCCATCGGATCTTTAGCGAAGGCTGCGGCCCACTCGGCCCGCGCGAATGCGCTGTCCATGAAGGCCTGAGTCAGGATCACAATTGTGCGCTCGGCCTTGCGAGTGGCCTCCTCCATTTCGGAAACGAAGTTGCTTCCGGCTCCAAAGTCCCACGCCTGAATGATGACGTTAAACCCGGCCTGCTCCAGCTGCCACGCGACCCATTGCGCCGCATCCTCATCTGCCTTTGTGTAGCTGATGAAGAAATCGACCTGCTTCGCCCCTTCGACCATGTTCACGAGTATGCCCCGGAACTACGACGCTGGAGGGAATTGCGGCTCGGGAGCTTGAACGCCTCGCCGAGTAAGATCGCGTCAGGCCAGCGGTTGGACGCCCATCCCACGATCAGAACAAGGTCGGCTCGGGCTCTGGGGCGATCTCGGGCCTCATCAAAAGTTGGAAGAACCGCGAGTTGATAAAGATGCGTTCTCGGCCAGACTTTACGTCGACGAGCACTCCTTCTTGAACTAGCGCGTTCAGCCAGTTCGTAGCGGTGGGCCTCGACACCCGGCACCTCTCAACCACGTTGGCAATTCGGCAGTACGGCTGCTCGAAGAGAACCGCGAGCAGATCCGCGTTCGCTGCCGATGTGGCTTTCCGGATCGTCCGCAAGGTGTCTTCTTGTAGTGCCTGGATTTGATCGATCTTTGCGACGGTACTTAGGGCGGTCTTGCGGATGCCCTCAAGCATGAAGAGGATCCAGTCCTCCCAATTCCCGTCGCGCGTCACCTCGAGGAGCAGGCGGTAGTACTCGTCCTTCCTCTCAATGATGTATCGCGAGAGATAGAGGATGGGCTGCTCGATCAGTCCCGCCGTCATCAACATCAAAATGTTCATGATGCGGCCAGTGCGACCGTTCCCATCTTCAAATGGGTGGATGGCCTCGAACTGGTAGTGGGCTATCGCCATTGCGACGAGCGGGTCCAGGCTTCCGCGTTGGTGCACGAAGGTCTCCCAGTTGCTGAGCTTGTCCCGAATCAATCCCTCTCCCGAAGGCGGTGTGTAGATCGCTGCCTGCGTCGCGGGATTCCCGATGTAGGTGCCCGAGAGCCTACGAACATCCATCTCGCGGCCCTTGACAATCGTGCATACCTGCGCGGCGGTCGTGGCCGATAGTGGCCTCGCCTGAATAAGGCCAATCCCGGCAAATAGTGCGGTCCGATACTTGAGTGTTTCCTTCGTTGCTGGGTTAGTTGCAGCCGATTCGTCCTGCGCGAATTTGAACAGGTCATCCGCGGTCGTGACTATGTTCTCGATCTCCGAGCTCGCCTGTGCTTCCAGGAGCGGAATCGAGTTGATTAGCACCGTGGGGTTCGTCATTCGCTTGGCAGCTTGGTCGAGGGACGCCAACGCTGCTCTCGCCTCAATCGCAGCTTTGAGGACTGGTTTTGTTTCGATCTCCACGCGCGGCGGCAGCTCGGGAAGGTCGCTGTATGGAACTGCCGGCTGCCAAGTCATATGTGAAGCGTAATGACAGATCGAGCGGACGTGTAAAAATAGCGGCCAAATTTTTACACTTCTATCCGATCTGTAAATAAAGATGTAATAGGCGATCGCGTAGCGCGAGACACAAGTACGCAGTACCGCCTACGACACCTCAGGCTCAAGAGGCAAGCCAAGAACCTGAGTCTCGGGCGTCCAATCAACCACGGCTGCGGTGATTACGGATTTGTTCGCACCCGGCGTTACAACTGCTGTATCCCCTGGGCTGAGCGCATCGATGACCGCGTCGTCGATTGGCTGAAAGGAAACTCGACTGGTAACTATGGGCCGAGCGATGACGAACGATCGGTCCGCCAAGGAGATGGTGGGCTGTTCGACCGCGACTGGAGTGAACTCACCGCGTGAAAGGAGTCGGAGCTGATTCTTTGCTCCCTCCACCTGTTCGGGAGTGGCGTCAACAGCGATGGTCATAGAGATTTCTTCCCACTCTGCGACAAGTGCTGTGCCTTCGTAGATTGACACGAGCGACTGGAAGCGCGCGAACTGTCCGAGCTGCATTTCCATGATGTCCGGCATAACAAGGTTCATTGTGGTACTCGACTGAAGAGTGACCAGCCCGGCCGCAACTGGTCGATAGTGAGACGCGAGCGACGTTGGAATCGTTAGACCTTCGCCCTTCAATATCTGCGCGCCGGTCGTCATCTCAACAAAGAAGGTGTCGGTGGGATCGATCGTCGTCAGCAAGTCAATCTCGACGAGCACGTCGGATGGATTCAGGCCGTCGACATTCCCAACTTCAAAGGTGACTTTGGGATTGCTGCCGCTCTGGTCGTCCCGCAGCTCGAACGACAGCACTCTTGCAGGCGTGGCGGCGTGCAATCGTATCCAGTCCGTAGATGCGCCACTCGTCGCAGTCGCATCTGTAAGTCGAATCGAAAACCTAACTGCACCGTCGTTGCGGATGACACGAAGAACTAGGTCTGGGCGACGGGAGTCAGCCGTGAGCATGACACTCAGTAGCGACTCCTCTACTACTTCGCCGTCGAACGGGCCGCCGAGTTGAACGGTCCTCGCGCGCGCGTCGGTGAACGGGACGCCCCACTCTCTCCAAAGCTGCACAGCCTCATACATCTCCGTTCCCGGAGGGTCGAGGAACGTGACCTGAGTTGAAAGCGGCTCGAGTTCGGTCGCTTGGGCATGGGCGGGGACAACGGACTGATACTCCCAGCGGTTGTTGTCGTGGTAGGTCCAGCGAAAGAAGACGCCAACCTCCCCATCACGAGGCATCGGCGGCGAAGACGCGTTAGAAGTGAACGTTCCCCGGTCGACGTAGTAGTTATCACTGATCGAGTCACGGAGAGCGTCTAGGGCATCTTGTCGCACGTTGATCGCGTCCGCCATGCGTACATCGCCTGTTCGCTCTACAGGCGCCGCGGCAAGCGTGACCGCTTGTTGAACGAAGCGCTCGTAGCCCCCTGGACCGTGAACGAAGTGATCCGTGATCTCCGGGTAGATATCTGCGAGACCCTGAATGAAGGCGTCACTGTCCCACTGTGTAAGGAACGTCGCCGACGCCGTCAGGTTGTCGAAGTCTCGGTATCTATCTTCGGTAGGTGTCCAAGGGGTTACGAGGTAGTAGGCAACAATCGACTCGGCCGTGGAACCATCTTCGGTTGGCTCAACGTGCGTGTCCCAAAACGTCTTCCACGACTTTTTGATCTTTGTCCACTGCCCAGACGAAAGTGGAGCCGCGTACTTCTTTACCTGCCATACGACGAGGCCGTCCGGGGTCCGGCGGAAGATATCGATTCCTCCGTCACCCTGCGCCGGGGTCATCTGTTGCGCGTCTGGGTACTCGCGTCGTAGAAGTTTGGCAATGAAGTCTTCGAGACTCTCGCCGCCGCGGTCGCCTAGCACCGCCCAGTCAAGCCCACCGGTCATGGACAAACTTTAGGGGAGTTGACGCTTCGAATGCTTCACGCAGAATCGGTCACCCGTGAGCTGTCAAAAGGAGGCTTCGACAATGCCTGCCAGCTCGTCAGGGGATCTGGGCATTCGAGTAGACATAGCTCTATCAAGGCCCGCCGTCAGAGCCGCATTTCGCACCGCGGCGTCCGTGAAGACAATGTCGCAATAGGGAATCGCCAAGGCCAGAGCACCGATGTCGTGAAGGTCATTGTCGGTCCATCTTCGGCGGGCGTCACGGTGGTACTGAACCTTCAAACCAACAAAGACGGCACTCGCTGGCATCGAGAGCGGAAGCTCGAGGAACTGCCCGGTGTGAGCTGCGACATCCGCAAGGGTGATTCTGCGCGCCATCAATTCGGCGGTAAGCATGTCGATGAGCTCCAGGTTCAAATGCCTGGCGGCTACCACATCAAGCAATCGACCCTTCCGCCAATGATTGTCGAGCAGCTTGTCCGCGAAGTACTGCTCAATGAGCACGTTGTCGATGGCTCTCGCGCGGCCTCTCAGGCTCGTAGCCGTTGTCTCGGAGGTGCTGGATCTCTGAATCCCGCGGCCCTGCGAGAAGTTCCTTTTCAGCTCTCCTTTCTAACCTTGCGAGCCAGTCCGGGTCGCCCCTACGCGGCTCGGCCCGCGCGCGATCGGTGATGTCATCGCCCGTAGTCTCGTCATAAACCCGAAGACCACCCTTCTTACCGAACCCGTGCAGCATCGACTTGCCGACAAGGTTGATTGCACCCCACCCAAGTCCACGACCGCCAACCTTTTCATCGAGAAACGCCTGCAGCTCGAGACGGAACACGTCAGGAAGCCCGGCGAGGTACTCAAAATCAGTGAGCTCGTCGATCAGCTCCACGACCTCATCTCGCTGACGTGGGTTCTTAATGGCCGAGAACTCTTCCACGAAGGAAACCGACAGCACGATTCGAATTGCTCGATGGCCGCGAGCGGAGCGTAGAGCACGGAGCAGCTCGAGATAGGGAGCGGTACCTCGTCCTAGAGATGCCTTGGTGAGGTTGATCCAGTGATTGAGATCCAAGTACAGCAGTGCCGGCGGGCGCAGCGGCAAGACAATGTCCGGCGACCAGATCCGCTCTATGCCCCTGCCGACGGAGGTGCGATGGTCAACCATGTGGGGACCGTAGCGCACACGACCGACCTGAGATCGAACCGATTCCGACCCAATAGGCCACAGAATGTGTGGGCAAGTGTGGGCAAACCGTGGGCAGTCACACGAAGAGCCTGACCGGCATTCCGAAGAAATGCAGGTCAGGCCCCACATTCGTGGTGCGCCCGGAGGGATTTGAACCCCCGGCCTATTGATCCGTAGTCAATTGCTCTATCCGCTGAGCTACGGGCGCATGTCGTGCCGTCGGCCGAAGCCAACCTGAAAACTATACCAGCGAGTCGGGGGTGCCTTGTACCTTGTCGGCATGGCTACCTGGGAAGACGTCAGCAGACTCGCCCTTGCCCTGCCCGACGTGGTCGAGGGCACCGACACCAACGGCTACAAGTGGGAGGTGCACAAGAAGCACTTCGCCTACGAGAGACCCCTCCGCAAACGCGACCTCGAAGACCTCGGGGATGCAGCTCCCGACGGCCCCATCCTCGGCGTCAAGGTGGCCGAGCTCGCCGACAAAGAGGGGCTGATCGGCAGCAATCCCGCCGTGTTCTTCACCATCCCGCACTACGCCGGCTACCCCGCAGTCCTCCTGCGCCTTGAGCGGGTCGGCCTCGACCAGCTCGAAGAAGTGCTGATCGACGCGTGGTTGTGCCGTGCACCGAAGAGGCTCGCGGCAAGCTATCTCGCCGAGCATCCATGACAGCCCTCGACCGCAGCGGGTACCGGCGAGACTTCGAGGACAGGTTCGAGACCCTCGACGAGAACCGCTGGCTTCCGTACTACCTGCCGCAGTGGGCCAGTCGCGAGGGCACCGCCGCGCGGTACCAGACCGGCAACGGGCTCACGCTTCTGATCGAGGAAGACCAGCAACCGTGGGCACCGCGGTACGACGGTCCTTTACGAGTGAGCAACCTGCAGACCGGCGTGCGGTCAGGCCCGCTCGGCACCCATGACGGGCAGCTGCGGTTCCGCCCCGAGGTCGTCGTCAGCGAGGAGCAGCCCACCCAGGCGCTGTACACGCCGACGTTCGGCCTCGTGGAGCTGCGGGCCAGTGCGATAGCCGAGGCCAACTGCATGGTCGCCCTCTGGATGATCGGGTTCGAAGAGGAGCCCGAGCAGTCCGGTGAGATCTGCCTCATGGAGATCTTTGGCAGCGAGATCGAGGCCACCCGGGCGAGCGTCGGCATGGGCATCCACCCATGGCACGACTCCCCGCTCACCGAAGACTTCGAGAAGATCGAGCTGATCGGCGACGCCACCGAACCGCACACCTACTCCGTCGAATGGATGCCCGGCCTCACGCGCTTCTACATCGACGACGCTCTCGTGAAGACGTCGGCGCAAGCGCCCGACTACCCGATGCAGCTCATGCTCGACGTGTACGAGTTCGAGCCGAGCGGAGAGTATCCCAAACGCTTCGAGGTCGAGTTCGTGCGCGGGTGGTCCCGCCCGCTGCAAACCTGATCAACTGAAGTTCTCGCGGCCCTGCCACGTGCAGATGTCCACGACGTTGCCCTCCGCATCGATGAGCGAGACCCATGCGGGCGCGTACCGGTCGCCGAGCAGTCGGCCGCCAGCCGCGAGAACCGCGTCGATGCGCGCCTGAGCCTGATCGTGCGGTAGTGACAGGTCGACATGGATGCGGTTGCGGGGAGCGACGTGCTCCTTGTCTTGGAACCAGGCCGGCGGACCGACGAGGTTGGGCTCGATCAGGTCCTCGGGGCCGACCTGCACGTACCCGAGGGCCGCTCGCCAGAACTCCATCACCGCGGGACGGTCCGACGCGTCGAACGCGAGTTGCACGTGCTGCACCGCGGACGGGTCGGGCTTGAGCCCGAGCTCCGCGGCCACGCGCGAGATGCGCCGCGCCAGCTCGAGGTCGAGATCGCTCAGCCCCACGCCGACGGTGATCACCTGGACGGTCACCGTGTCGGGACGCAGATCGATCAGCGGCGCGTGGCCGACCTCGGCCGCCTGCGTGGCGATCGCCGCGACGAACGCGGCCCCGGTGGCGAAGTCGCCGGTCTCGTAGAGCGCCTTCGCGCCCCAGAACAGCACGCGCCAGTCGGCTACGCCCTCGGCAACGGAGAAGTCGGCATCTGTGATCTGTTCAACCATGGCGAAACGCTACCGCGCTGAGCCGACACTGTCAGCGCCTGGTCGACCAGATCGAGAGTGCGATGAGCGGGATCTGGAACGGCAGCCGGGCCAGGCGTTTGGCGTCGGTGTCCAGACCGAACCCGTTACGGCGGTTGGCCCACTGCGAGAGGTTGCCGGGGAAGACGGCGACGAAGAACGCGGCGGCGAGCATCCCCACCGTCTGGCGCTGGATGCCCGACGCCAGAGCCGTGCCGAGCGCGATCTCGGCCACGCCCGACGCAAGCACCGTGGTGTCGACGTCGAGCGGGACCCAGT
>Ga0247740_1000097_pt1 | contig 42195 bp, 33 predicted proteins | sample UWRJL148409B2_FD_180942 | JGI IMG/M metagenome (GOLD analysis project Ga0247740, IMG submission 180942) | Plant litter microbial communities from Arlington Agricultural Research Station in Wisconsin, United States - UWRJ-L148-409B-2 | ecosystem: Environmental > Terrestrial > Plant litter >...
AAGTGCTTTGAGAATACCCTGTTATGCAATATCCGTAATTGGGGTATGACTTTAAAGATCATCAACAGTTTGTTGGATGTATCAGCTAGATTTTTGAGTACAACTTGATGATTTACCCTTAAAATCCCAGATGATACCCATACTTTGACCTCTGGCCCAAACACATCTACCGACGGATTTTCCCACTGTCCACGTTTGTCTTTGTTGGTGTCATAGTCCTCTGTAATCTTAAAACCATAGTTTTCGCGTTCGTACGGGGAATGTAATTTAGTGATTGTTATGTTCGCATCCTTAATCGGCGTAAGCGATGCCACCTTGAATGAATCCGAAGTCATGACTGTGAGATGGTCCGTCGGCGTAAATAAAGTCATAACTTGTACTTTACTGATTGTAGTGTCGCGAAGGATACTGGCCTGATCCAGCGAAGTTACTGGTGACTGGAAAGTGATGTGCGCTACATCGATATTCGCATCTTTTTTTACTACGAGGTATCGTACGCTATATTCCAGGGATGGATTGAATCCCATATCATCAAAGGGCGAAAAGAAATAAAATTGGTTGAGTGAGCCGGGGGTTTGAAAGGCGGTATCCTGTACGGAGAGGTCAAAACCTGCGGTAAAAAACTTGACTCCGCGGTGAGGCCGAGTAATGTAGCAACCGCACAGCGGGCTGATCCGCGTATCAACACTGTCGGCATAATACTGATTAGTGCCGAATTTCATTTCGACTCGATCATTTAGCTGAATCTCCGCGTAGATCTTATCGGTCTGGCTGATCCTAAAGGCGATAATGCCGCAGACTAGCACGATCGTACTAACTGCCGACCAACGGAACGATTTCGAAAATCGCTTGAAAAAAAGGAGTGAGGGTGTGACAGTCGCAGGCTGTCTGTCATGCCTTTGCACCTGAATCACGGCAGGCTGGCTCCTGGCAGGTCTTTTTTGTCGGTTACGGTTCTTATTTCCCAATTGGATAAGGTTTAGCCTAAGTTATTGACTTATATTGAGATATGCAAACCACTGACCGTCTAAGTTCGGAACCTGGACGTACAAAAATTTAGCGGGACGCTTAAATTGGGCCAGGTGCGCGCTACTTAAATAGCGCCAAATCAACAATCCCACCCATAACCCGGTAACCCAACTCGCTTGGATGTAGGTAATCGCCCGATTGGTTGGCAGCTAACATGATCGCCTCATCGTTGGGGTCCCTGATCGCTTTGTCGAAATCAATAACAGCGTCAAAATGCCCGCTGGTGCGGATCCAATTATTAACTGCGTTGCGCGCCGCATCCTTGTAACCGGTGTAATAAAATGAACGCTTAACGGGTGTAATGGTAGCGCCATACACCTTCATTCCCTTCGCATGTGCTTTGGCAATCATTACATCATAAGCGGCAATAAGTTTATTTGCAATATCTGCAGCACCGGTGCTGTCCCTTGTAGCGCCCAGGTCATTTATGCCCTCAAATATAACCAGCCAGCGAACGCCCGACTGCTGAAGTACTTCTCTGTCGAACCGGTCGAGCCCGGAAGGGCCAAACCCTGCCCTAAGCACGGCATTGCCGCCAATACCCATATTAAGCACACCTACCTGTTTGGTAGCGTTGTTTTTGAGCAGCGCCATCTCCAAAATATCCGGCCATCTGTTCTGCTTATCGGTGCCAGATCCGTTCCCGTCGGTAATAGAATCGCCAAAAACAGCTACAGCGCCTGCAGACTTTGATGCTTCCACGTCAATACTTGTTATTGTATACCAATGTTTAGTAGCAACAGCGTCCGTAAAATCGGCATTCGGTGCGGCATGTTCGCCGGCAAGCAGGTACGATGTGGTAAATGATCCGGGATGCCCGGTCATAATTGCAGGTGTTTCGCCATAATAAATTGTAATGGCAACCTCCATTCGCGGTTTCAGATCAAACGCAACCGGGTCAGAAACAATATCGGTACCGGGCTCCATTGTAATCTCTTGCCCGCCATTAAATTTTAAGGTTTTAACAGTGGATTGATCAATTTTATTGCCGCCCGTTGAAACAGCTATTTGTACGGTCTTCATGGTAACCGGGCTTTTGCCGAACAGGTTAGAGAACTTTAACCGCAGCCTTTTGCCGCCTATAGAAACACAAACCACCTGGCGTAAGGTGTTATTGCTGAGGCCGGGGGCAGGCGGCATATTCCTTGCTTCTACAGCCTGAAGCCCGGTACCCCAGGTGCCTACCCAAACTTTAGCTTTGGCTCCCCGCCCAAATGAGTGGGTATGACCCGAAAAACCCGACAAAGTAAGCGTACACAGCAATAAGCACAGCACAAACATTACTTTAAATGTACTTTGAATTGAAGAGGAATATTTAAAAAAAAGGCCGGGATTTAATTGGTTATTATTCATTGCAAGCAATTGTAATTTGCTGCAATATAATGAGTAAGCCGGAAAAATTGGAGTTCTATTATCAAAGTTACAAAAGGGGTGAGGTTCCTGATGTTAGTCCTAATTCCAATGTTAGTCCGGATTTATAAATCCCGGACCAACGTGGATGAGCGGTGTTATGCTACCTCATAAACCAATGCATGTACCCGCAACTACTGCAAGAAAAAAAGGTAGCGGTTCTATCTGTCCATTTCGGGTTTAAGAAAGTGCGGGTAGGCGAGTGCAATTGCTCTGTCCGCATATGGGGTCGGTACTGCAAAATATACAATTATCATTTTATAAGATATTAATAATTAATCTACAAGGAAATTTTGACGCCTGTGTTGCAAAGTGTTGCATGTTTAAACTTTCAATATTTACAAAAAGGTAACACTCAGTCAATTGACAAAAATGATGTTGCAAGTGTTGCAAAGTGTTGTATATATTTCTGCAACACTGTTATTGTATTCACCACACCCCGCACTTGAAACTAACCTTTACTCTTTTGTAATCAATCTTGAAAGCACTACGCCACCCAAACCGTCTTAATATTAACAAACTCGTGTATGCCAAACATACCCAGCTCGCGCCCATAACCCGATTCCTTGATACCACCGAAGGGCAAGCGAGGGTCTGATTTAACCAATCCGTTAACAAAGCATGAGCCAGCCTCTAACTGCGTAGCCGCAATGCGCTCGCCCCGTTTGCTATCAGCGGTAAACACAGCGCCACCCAAACCAAAAACACTATCATTGGCAATGCGGATGGCATCGGCTTCGTCACGCGCGCTAATTATAGCTGCTACAGGGCCAAATAGTTCGTCATCATAAGCTGGCATTCCTTTTTTAACCTTGGTGAGCACAGTAGGCGGGTAGAAGGCGTTTTTACCATCCGGAACTATACCACCTAACAAGCACTTAGCGCCTTTAGTTATAGATTGCTTTACCTGTTGGTGCAGCTCGTCACGCAGATCCACCCGTGCCTGGGGGCCAATGTCGGTAGTTTCATTTAAGGGGTCGCCCATCACTTTAGCCGCCATCTTTTTTACAAACAGGCGGGTAAATTCTTTTTCAACCGATTTAACAACTACAAAGCGCTTGGCGGCAATACAGCTTTGGCCGCCGTTAACCAGTCTGCTGTTAACGCATATCTCGGCAGCCTTTTCCAGGTCGGCATCTTCCAGTATAATATAGGCATCGCTGCCACCTAGTTCTAACACGGTTTTCTTGATAAGCGAACCCGCTTTCTCGGCCACCTTTTTACCCGCGTTGGTACTACCGGTAATAGTTACTGCTTTAACCAGCGGGTTTTCAATAACGCTGCTAATGGATTTACTATCTAATAATAAGGTACTGAATACATTAGCGGGAAAACCTGCTTGTTTAACAATATCCTCTATAGCCAACGCGCAGCCCATAACATTAGATGCGTGTTTAAGCACACCGCAATTACCCGCCGCCAGGGCAGGGGCCAAAAACCTGAACACCTGCCAAAAAGGGAAGTTCCAGGGCATTACAGCCAACACAACGCCTATTGAGTTAAACGTTACGTAGCTTTTTGAGGCATCTGTTTTTATGGTTTGGTCTTTTAGAAAGTCAGCAACGTTCTGCATAATATTCACAGCAGGCCGCGCACTTTTCTATTTCTGCTATACCTTGTTTTACTGGTTTGCCCATTTCTGCAGCCATTAGTTGGGCAAGTTCAGTTTTTCTGTTAAGCAGTTCCTTAGCCATTGCTATTAACAGGTTGCTCCTTTCATCCGGCTTGCTGTGTTTCCACTTTAACCATGCCGCATGTGTTTTAAGCACAATTCCGTGGGCCTGCTTTGGGGTATGTGGCTTATAGCTTGCAACGGTTTCGCAGTTGTATGGATTGACGGACAGTAACATATCTAAAAAAATATCTTTTAACAATCAATAATACAAATGGTTTAAAAAAGCAACCGTATTTATACGCATGTATTTAAGCCTGCTTTGTAAAAACTAAGAAAACGCGCAGAAAATGAAGTATGTTATAGCTAATTATGGCGCATTTAACCCTTTTTTGGAAAAAATAAATTTAGTGAATTAACAATTTTGTTACAAATTTTACAGCTAATGGGTGTTTAAACTATCATTATAAAATGGCTGTAAAATCATTGTTAAAAAATTAGTAAAAGTTGCATTTCGTATTGCAGGAATTAAGCGAAGATATAAATTTGTTATACCCCTAAAATATATGAGATGAAAGCGATTAAACAATTGTCGATTGAACAAAAAATGCAAATGGTTATCTTAACAATCATTTGTTTTGCTGCACTTATAAACTATATAAGAATTTAAACAGCAACAACTTAACCATGTGCCGGGTGGGCCGGCACATGGTTTTATATTTTACTAAGCCCGCACCTGCCCGTTACCCTTTACTAACCATTTATAGCTTGTTAACTCCTGTAGCGCCATTGGGCCCCGGGCATGTAGTTTTTGCGTGCTGATGCCTATTTCTGCACCCAGCCCAAATTGTGCTCCATCGGTAAAAGCGGTTGAAGTGTTAACATAAACCGCGGCAGCATCAACCCGGTTTAAAAAAATCTCGATATTTTTTTCGTCTTCGGTAATAATGGCTTCGCTGTGTTTGGAACTATATGTAGCAATATGGGTAAGCGCCTGCTGCAGGCTGTCAACCGTTTTTATCGACATTTTCATCGACAGGAACTCTGTGCCAAAATGCTCGGCTTCTGCCTGGTAAAGTAAATTGTGTGGGTAGCTTTCTTTAAGTGTAATATAGGCCTGCTCATCTGCATACAGTGTTACGCCAGCATCACCCAAAGGCTGTGCAAGCACAGATAAATCTTCCAGTCGCGACGCATGGATAATTAAACAATCTAAAGCGTTGCAAACACTTACCCGACGGGTTTTGGCATTGAATACAATATCAGTCCCTTTTTTCAGATCAGCCGACTCATCAAAATAAGTATGTACTATACCGGCCCCTGTTTCAATTACAGGTACTTTGCTGTTTTGGCGTACGCTGTTTATCAATCCCTGGCTTCCGCGTGGTATTATTACATCAACATAACCAACGGCTTGCATCAGGGCTTCTGCTGCTTCGCGTTCTTTTGGTAGCAAAACCGCCACATTAACATCAATGTTATTCGCCACTAATACTTTATGTATTACATCAATAATAGCCTTGTTAGAGTGGGCTGCATCGCTGCCGCCTTTCAATATGCATATGTTGCCGGTTTTAAAGCACAGTGCAAATACGTCAAAAGTTACGTTGGGCCGGGCCTCGTATATTACGCCCACCACGCCCAGTGGCACACTTATTTTTGATACGTTTAATCCGTTAGGCAGTGTTTTGTCAGACAAAATATGCCCAAGCGGATTGTCTAGTCTGGCAACATTGATAATATCCTTGGCAATATCATTAATGCGTGCTTCAGTAAGTTTAAGCCTGTCGTAATTAGGATTGGCCTTATCCATACGGTCCAGGTCTTTTTTATTTTCCTCCAGCAGCGTGGCGGTTTGTGCTACGGTTTCGGCAGCCAGCGCCTCAAGTACCTGGTTAATTTGGGCCGGTGTAACGTCAAGACCGCGTGCAGCGGCCTGGGCACCCTCAAAATAGCTATTGTAACTCATTGTGTTTTATGATTGCAGGTAAAGATAATCGTAATGCACCAGTGGCTTTTGGTTTTTCTGGCCCATGCTTTCCTTGGCCTTATCGGCCCCATATTCGGCAATACCCAAACCAATCAGTTCGTTGTTGTCATCAATCAGTTTTATTATCTCTCCTTTTTTAAAGTCAGTTATAATATCGGTTATACCTACAGGCAGCAAGCTGGTGGCTTTGTTGGATGTAAGCGCTTCCCGCGCCCCGGCATTTACCTGTACTACGCCGGTAGCTGCTTTTTCCGAGTGTGCTATCCATTTCTTTTTTTCTGATGCGTTTTTTGTAGGTAAAAAGTGGGTTTGAATAGCGGTGTTGCTCAGCAGATCAGTTAGAATATTATCCTTTGTACCATTGGCAATATGAACTGCAATACCCAAGCGCGAGGTTTTTTGCGCCATTGTAGACTTGGTGATCATACCACCTCTGCCAAATTGCGATTTTCCTGAAGAAATAAAGGATGAAAAGTCGATATCCGACCCCTTTACCTCGCTTATTACCGAGGAGCCCTCCAAATTTGGGTCGCCATCATAAATACCGTCAACGTTAGTAAGCAATATCAACGCCTGAGCATTTAGCATAGAGGCTATAAGCCCGGCTAGTTCATCATTATCGGTAAACATTAGCTCTGTTACCGATACTACATCGTTCTCATTAACTATAGGCACAACGTTATGCTGCAAAAGTATTTCCAGGCAGTTTTTCATATTAAGGTAATGCTGCCTGCCTTTAAAATCGTCGGTTGTTACCAAAACCTGAGAACACAGTAAATTGTGCTGCTCAAACAAGTGCGCATATATATTGATCAACTTTACCTGCCCTATTGAAGCCAATAGCTGGCGAACGGCAATGGCATCGTATTTATCAGAAACCGATATCAGGCTTCGACCCGCCGCCACCGCGCCCGAAGACACTAAAATAACTTCAATACCCTGTTTTTTTATGGCAGCTATTTGGTCAACAAGTTTGCTTATCCGTACCTGATCTGGCAGGCCGTTACTTTGTGTAAGCACGTTTGAACCAATTTTTATTACAATTCTGCGATAGCTAAAACTCATTACTTTTTGTTAAAAAACTGCGATAAATATCATGAAAAATAGTGGTTTTAAGATGTTTTGATTGTAAAATGTTTATAATTATTAAAAATGGCTTATTTTGAATAATTTTTATATGTTTTTATGTTTATTCTATGGAAAAAAGGTATAAAAGCTAACAATTTTAAGTTTTAATTAACTTTTTCTTGATTTTTTTGTGTTTTTTTTATAGTTGCTGAAGGGGTGGGTATTCCAGTGTTTTTATAAGTTGTTAGACTGGAAAATCATAGTGGGGATAAAATATCATTTCAATTTATGATTTTGAACGTTAATATGTTTATTTGTGAACTGCAGATAAATGAATTATATAGACATTATTTTATTACTTGTAATAGCGCTAAGCGTTTGGTTTGACATAAAACGAGGCTTCATTGTATCGTCTCTGTTTTTATTATCTTGGGTATGTAGTTTGGCAGCGGGTTTTCTTATATACAAACCGCTCGGCAATTTACTGCTAAATATTTTGCCCATAGTTAAGTTCTTGGATTATCCCCTGGCTTTTGTTCTGATTATTATTACAGCACGTTATGTGTTTGATGTTATCACCACCCGAATATTAGATAATATTCCGGATAGGGTGGACCAACATCTAATTAACAAAATTACAGGTGTAGTTCCCGGTCTTATCAACGGACTTATCTGGTCTGCATTGTTGGCAACCTTTTTGGTGCTTACGCCACTTACAAAAATATCACGCGATACGCGGGATGCCCGTTTTACAAAAGGGCTGACATTAAAAGTAAGCTGGCTGGAGAAGAAACTGACACCGATATTTGGTGAAGCTTTTAACAGATCTATTCGTAAAACCACTGTTGACGGTGAGCACGATATGGTAAGCCTGCCGTTTAAAGTTAACGATGCAATAGTGCGCCGAGATCTGGAAGGCGAAATGTTGGTTTTAGTGAATAGCGAGCGGATTAAAAAAGGTTTAAAACCTGTTGAGGCAGATAATGAGCTTGCGAGTGTAGCGCGTAAACACTCAATGGATATGTTTGTGCGCGGCTATTTTTCGCATTATACCCCGGAAGGCAAGAACCCTTTTGATAGAATGAAAAAAGGCAATGTTGTTTTTTTAACAGCGGGCGAAAACCTTGCATTATCACAAACCTTAGACATGGCACATGATGGCTTGATGAAATCGCCGGGACACAGGGCCAATATTCTTAACCCAACATTCGGGCGTTTAGGAATTGGCATTTTAGATGGCGGTATTTACGGGTTAATGATAACTCAAAACTTCCGCAATTAATGTTTAAGGTGCCAACTGCACAACAGAGCCTATAATTATCAATGCAGGGTAAGTAAGCTGTTTGCTTTCGGCCATTACGGCTAAGTCTTTAACCGTGCCTTTCACTGATTTTTGTTGCGGTAACGACGCATGTTGTATAATAGCTGCAGGTGTATCGCCTTTACCGGCTTCAATATACGCTGCTGATATTACAGGGATTTGTTTCATGCCCATATAAATAACTACTGTAGTATTGCTTTGCATGGCCAACTTTAAATCTGCCGAGAGGCTGCCGTCTTTTTTTGTTCCTGTTATTGCCCATATGCCTTCACTTACCGCACGATGCGTTAACGGAATATCGCCAAGCCCTGATGCCTGCATGCTGGTTATTCCGGGTATAAAATGGGTTTCAATGCCATGCTCGCGTGCGTACAGTATCTCTTCAAAGCCACGTCCGAAAATAAAGGGGTCGCCGCCTTTAAGCCTTACAACCCTGCCCCGGCTATAAGCAAAGTGTTTTATCATTTCATTTATATCCTCTTGTGGCGTATAGGCGCCATAAGGTTGCTTCCCAACATAAACATGATCGCAGTTTTCGGGAGTGAGATCAAGTAATTGTTTATTGGCCAGGTTATCATATAAAACCGCCGCAGCTGTCTGTAAAATTTTATAAGCCTTTACAGTTATAAGGTCCGGATCGCCGGGTCCTGCACCAACTACATACAACTCGGGGGTAATTTCTTTTTGTTCCATTTTAATAGGGGAGATACTATCAACAAACAAATATAACCGCTATTTTAATGTTGATGTACAAAAGCAAAAAAATAGCACTAAACAAACGATTAACGAGATGATGTAACACCTTTTTTAATAAATAGCGTATAAGTGTTAACTTTATAGATATTTATACAACGCTCCTTACAAATGAAGCCAGTTTTTATCCCACAATACATATGCAATTATTTACAAAACAACAACCACTCGGATGGCACTTTGCAGGTGATAAGTGAGGCCTATTACCGTAATCTGGTAAAAGCTGGTGATCTGGATATTTCTATAGTTATGCCCGCTTATAATGAAGAGGAGAATATTGTGCCCACCCTGGCATCGTTGTGCAGTAATATAACAAGCAGAAATGTTGAGATAATTGTGGTAAACAATAACTCAAAAGATAAAACCGAGGAGCTGGTTAAAGCTTGCGGAGTTACCTGCATTTTGCAAACCATACAAGGAATAACACCCGCGCGTAATTTCGGGCTGCAGCATGCCCGCGGCAAATATATTTTAAATGCTGATGCTGATACTATTTACCCAAACAACTGGATAGAGGAGATGTCCAAACCTTTGGACAAACAGAGTGTTGCCATTACTTACGGCATATTTTCGTTTATACCAATTGGCAGTACAGGAAGAATTACCTATTATTTTTATGAGTGGTTTGCAGAGTTAACGCGATTATATAATAAATACAAAAAAACTGAGGCAGTAAATGTTTACGGCTTCAATTCAGGTTTCAGGCGGGAAGAGGGTTTGCAGGTTGAAGGGTTTAACCACCCTCCCGGTACCAATGAAGATGGCTTTTTAGCGCTTAAATTAACAGAAAAAGGTTTCGGAAAAATGCATCGCGTAAACAGTGCAGTGGTATGGACTACTGATAGACGGATACAAATTGATGGCGGTTTATGGAAAGGGACGTTTAAGCGTTTAAAACGTGTGCTGAACATTAGTTAGCAAGGAGGTCTGGATAATCTTGCTTTAACTGCGAAAAAACCTTTTCAAGACCTAAATCAAGTGCTTTGATCAATGCATTTGGATCGCCGGTTTTTGTTTCAAGATCAACAACATGCGGAACAAGCGAGGTTACGCCCATATTTCCGAAGGTTGATTTTAGCTTATGCGCAATCTGGCCTACCTCGGTCCAATTACTTTTAGCAGCCGCTTCCTTTATCTTTTCAAAATCTTTAGCAACAAAATCAACAAACATTACTATCATTTTTTCAACAAACGCCGGATTGCTTTTGCCAATAGCTTCTATCATCGAAATATTGTATAACCTTTCTTCGGGTTCCGCTGATTGCAACTTGAGCTCGTCAATTAATATATCCTCGGTTGGCTCAACCTTTGGGGCCGCTAAGTTTAATACGCCCGTTATAATTTCATGTAGCTTCTCCTCGGCATACGGCTTTGTTATGTAATCATTCATGCCGGCATCACGATATAATTTGGCATCGCCCTGTAGCGTGTTTGCTGTAAACGCTATAATAGGTATCTGCGCCTTTTCTGTGTCGGCCAGTTCTCTTATGTGGCGGGTGGCAGTTATACCATCCATTTCGGGCATTTGTATATCCATCAATATCAAATCGTAACGGTTCTGTCTAACCATATCTATGGCTTCTTTGCCATTTACTGCAATATCAACACTTCCGCCCCACGATTCAAGCATGGTTTTAACCAAAAACTGGTTTAATTCAATATCCTCGGCCACTAATATTTTTTTGTTGATTTTAGAAAGATTTAAAACAGGTGTTTTAATCTCACTAACCTCCTGTAACAGCCCGCGTTTAAACGGTAGGCTGAAAGTAAATGTACTGCCGGTATTTACCTTGCTGCTTAGTTCAATGTTGCCACCCTGCATCTCAACAAGGTTCTTGCTAATAGATAACCCAAGCCCGGTACCACCAAATTGGGTAACTTTTGCCGAACCCTTAACAAATGGATCAAAAATGGTGTTAACGCGATTTTCATTGATACCAATGCCGGTATCTTTTACTGCAAACTCAATAATTACATCGGTATCAGTGTAGTGAAGCAGGCTTAAGCCAACATCAATAGAACCTTTATTAGTAAACTTAATTGCATTGCTGAGCAAATTAGTTAGTATTTGAGCCAACCGGTGATGGTCGCCAATTATTACCAAATTAGATGGGAGCGTGTTGTTAAGTGATAGTTGCAGTTGTTTTTGTTCCGCCTTATACTGAAACGAATGCACAAGCGATTTAACTTTATCAACTATTTTAAATGCACGGTGGTCAAACTCTATATTACCTGAGCTGATCTTCTCCATGTCCAGAATATCATTTATAATAGTGAGCAGGTTGTTTACAGAATCTGATATCAGTTGGGCGTAATGCGCTTGCTGACTGTTTAATGTGGTTTTGCTTAGCAGGTTAGTAACCCCTAAAATACCGTTCATTGGTGTACGTAACTCATGGCTCATATTGGCCAGGAAGGTATCTTTCACCTTGGCCATTTTTTCGGTGTTCCGCTTGGCTAACAGCAATTCTTTTTCCGCTAATATCCTTTCCGTAATATCTTGCGAAAAGCCAATAATATAAGATAAACTATCGTGCTCCTCTACTTTATAATTTTGATAGAAAAGATATTTGATTGATCCGTTTTTATGACTCGCCCTGAATACGCCCTTGCTTATACCCGAAGCATTAACTTTTTGCAGATATTCTGTTTGCACTTTGTCCTGATCTGCAGCAGGCAGCAATATTGTTATGTTTTTATTTACCACTTCATCACTGCTGTAGCCCAACACCGTTAAAATTGCCGGGTTAACAGACAGCATGGTCCCCGTTAGATTATGCGTATATATTAAAGCAGGGGAGAAGTTGTACAGATCGCGATATCTTTTCTCGTTTATTTTGAGCTGTTCTTCAACTTTCTTTCTGTCGGTTATATCCAATCCATACCCAATTATAAAATCTACATTGTTTTGCTCGTCCAACACGGGGCACATATTTCTTACCATTGTACGCACAGATCCATCGGGTATTGTTATGTGCTCTTCCCATGTCCTTTGCTGTTTGGTGCGCATCACCTCGTTAAAATTTTGCCGCCTTACGGTTGCCAGGCTTTGAGGCCTGTTTCTGTATGCACAATACTCTTCGTCTGTTTTACCAATAGTCCATTTTCTAAGTTCGGGATCTTTAATGGCACCGGGGTTTATAAACTGGTACTTATGATCGGTGTCTAAAACAACTACGTCAGACGGAAGCTCGTTTAACACACGCTCAAAAAAATGTTCGTCGAATGTTTTGCGGGCAGTCGATAGGTCTTCTTGAATAATGGACTCAACAGTTTTTAGATCTTTGTCAACTGATACTACATCACCGGTAAAAAGATATTTGCCGGTTTGTTTAAGATATTCCAGATTACCTTGCAAAACCGTGCCGGGAGCAGCTGTTACACTTATCTTCATATTAAAACCACCAAGTTCTGTAAGGCTGCCTTGCTGGGCGTTTCCGTTACCGTGATCTATAATTTTGAAAACATTGTTAAAGTATTGCCCTGGCTGCTTGCCAATAATTTTAATCAAGGCGCTGCCGAATCCCTCTATACTAAAATCTTTATTAATTAGAATATAGTAAGGGAACAGCCTGTTAAGTTGTTCGTTATCAAAAGTAAATAGAGCCACGGGCATTTAGGTAAAACTATATTACGTAAAAAAAGTAAATAATGTTTAAGATGGTTTAAACTGATTGATAAAAATTCAATTTATTAGCTAACTTAACAAAATAAATTACGTAAAAAGGTGTCGGAACAAACAATACGAAACATTGATAAAAAATTATTGCATCCTTATTATAATTAACTACAGATTTGTTTTTCTTTACATATGAGTTTTTCAAATAGCAGCCAAACAAAAATACTTATAGTAGAAGATGACTTGTATATGCAGGCCATACTTAAAGAGTTTTTAAGTACTACGTATGAGATAGCAATTTCTCAGGATGGTATGGAGGCGTTGGCCTTTATGCAAAGCGGAAACGTTCCGGATCTGATAATTTCTGATTTGAACACGCCCAAATTAAATGGATTGGAATTGATTACACAAGTTAAAGTAAGCGATTTTTTTAAATCAATACCTATTATAATACTATCAGGCGAAGATAGCTCTGAGAAACGTATTAAATGTTTAGACAGTGGTGCGGATGATTTTATTGTAAAGCCGTTTAACCCGGCCGAGCTGGAAGCACGCATAAGGGTTGTTTTAAGACGCATTGTGAACTAAGCTGTAGCGGGGCCATGAGTGAAGATAATACTGAAATAAAGAACAAAAAGTTAATTGCTTTGGTGGGTTTTGATGATACCGCCACCGCCATAGTCAATACCCTGAATTTTGGCGACCGCGAATTGGCCCACTATAAAAATGGTTTAGAGCTAGTGGCCGCCTGGCAGAACGAGCCATCTGCCGTAGTTGCGGTTGTGTGCAATAGCGAGATAATGGCACCATCAGGCCTGGCATTGGTTGAAGCGCTTAAAAACAAGGGGCTGCCATCTGTGCCTTTTTTTTTAATAGTGAACCATTTAAACAAAAACCTTATAAAGCTTGCCCTTACATCAGGCGTAGCCGATGTGTTTAAACAGCCTATAAATGCCGAACACATACAGGAAAAAATTAATTTTTTAGTAGATAACTGGGCACAGCTGAAAGGTAACCTGCAAAATACTACTCCAAAAGTTAAAAAAATTGAGTTAAGTAAACGGATATTCGACCTGGTGTTTGCCGGTGGTGTATTGTTGTTTTTGTCGCCCTTCTTCCTGATCATCTACCTACTTATCAGGCTTGAATCAAAAGGACCTGCGTTTTATTACTCGCTAAGGGTTGGAACAGGTTACAAGGTATTCAGGTTTTACAAATTCAGATCAATGTATGTAAATGCAGATCAACGTATAAAAGATCTGCAACATTTAAATCAGTATAATATTGACGCCGGTAATGAACCGAAAGAAACCGAAACGGCAACTCACCAGTTTTTATGTGATGCCTGCCAAAGCTACGGCAAATGCCAGTACCCTTTATATGCAGATAACGTGAACTGGTGCGAAAAGGATTTTAGATTTAATAAACAAACCGCCGCGGGTTCTGCATTTTTCAAAATAAAAAACGACCCGCGTATTACCAAAATTGGCGGCTTTATACGCAATACCAGTATTGACGAGTTGCCACAATTATGGAACGTTATAATAGGCGATATGAGCATTGTTGGCAACAGACCGCTGCCGTTGTATGAAGCAGAAAAATTAACAACTGATAAGTATGTTTTACGTTTTTCGGCCCCGGCTGGTATAACAGGGTTATGGCAGGTTGAAAAGCGTGGCAAAGGCGATATGAGCGAAGATGAACGATTGATGTTAGATAATACCTACGCCCAGAACCACAGTTTTAAAAATGATATAAAACTGATTTTGAAAACTATACCTGCTTTGCTGCAGAAGGAGGATGTTTAAACTTACAAAAGAGTTTGAGAGCCTAAACCACTCTCATAAAAGCTATTAGTTGAAACATCATTTTTAACTGTTATTTCGTGTGATCCAGGTTGTTTTTTCAGGAGATAAAATATTAAAGCAGACCAAAAAAAAGGGAACAACAGCAGCACCAATATATTCAGTATTTTTTGTTTCTTCGTGAAAATAATAGTCTTTCTTACTTTAAAAACAAAGTAAATGCTGAACATTAAGTGGGCCGCCAATAATAGGAAAAGAAATATTTTCATGTTTCTTTTTACTGCTCTTCCTTAAAATATACTTTATAAAAGTTCATAGCCTTTCCATCATCAAAACCTTTCTCTATCAGGTCCTTATCGCCGTGTATATATATGTGGAAGTTTTTATCCAATTTTAAAACGCTTTTAAACACGCGGGCCTGTTTTTTAACAGCATTGCCAGATATTTCAAAGGAATCAGCAATAGGCGTGTCAAACTCTGTTTCGTACTGACTTTTAAAGTTTTTAAATGATTCAATAGCTTTCTCGTTACCAATAACTTCGCCCGTAAATTCATCCATATCAAAGGTCTCCTTCTCCTTAAAATATTTCATTGACCGGTTAAGCAGGTCAATTTTATCGGCTTTGGTCATTTCAAAATCTTCGTCAATTTTGTTGGTTACAAAATTTTTATAAATGCCCAGCGTATTAATGGTCTTGTTATAACTATCGTTACGGATCTTTACCTGCAAAAAGTCGTCTTTCCAATAAACAGCGGCATCTTGCCCCCGGCTGTTGTTATCAATCACAACAACCTTGTACCCATTTTCTTTTTCGGTGTTAAATATCAGGCAGCCTTTATCCAGTTTATTGATGTTTATGGCTTCTTGTTCATAAGCTACATTGAAACCTCCGGCATCCGGATAAACCTTCAGGTAAGTTTCTTTGTTTTCTGATTTAAAAATGCCCACAGCATCCAACAATTCACCTTCAATTTGGAGTTGTTTAAAATAAGCAACATAAAGTTCGCCCGCTTTGATTTTAGGGTGATCAGCCACTTCATAAAGATATTTGGCTATTTGCTCAGACGTTTCGTGAAATTTATTTTCGTCCTCAAAAACCTGCCTTGCGAAGTGATGTATCTCGTTAAGCGCCAGGTCGCCGCTGCTGTGCATCAAATGATAAACCTCGTTAGTTTTTTCAAATGGCGTTAAAAAGTACTGCTTTAATAACGCGGAAATCAATTCATCTTTTAAAGCCAAAGGATGTTCAGACAATGCGTACATTTCGCTTTGCGAACGGTTGCCTACATGGTGCACAGAGATTATATTAAGCGAGGCTTCAAAAAAGGTTACCATAATTGCCAGCCAAGTTATGAATTAGAAAATAGTTTATAGTTTATAGTTGATGGTAATTTTTGCGAACTTTGGATCGCATATTTTGCTGACTAGTTTGATCAATCTATTATTGATAACTAAGGCTGATGACTAATGACAACTGACAAATGACCAACCACGAAGAAACCATAGTTGCCCTCGCCACGCCCACTGGCATAGGCGCCATAGGTGTTATACGCCTATCCGGGCCGGATGCCATTATTATCGCCAATAAGGTATTTAAAGGCAAAGACCTTACACGGCAGGCATCGCACACCATTCATTTTGGCAGTATAACCGACGGGAACATGGTACTTGATGAGGTTTTAATGTCGCTGTTTGTGGCACCGCGCTCTTACACGCGTGAGAATGTGGTGGAAATATCCTGCCACGGTTCAAATTATATAATTGAGTCTATTATTAAACTCCTTATAAAAAATGGTGCGCGCTCAGCTAAGGCGGGGGAGTTTACGCTGCGTGCTTTTTTGAACGGGCAACTTGATCTGTCACAGGCAGAAGCGGTGGCCGACCTTATAGCATCTAATTCAAAAGCATCGCAACAAGTTGCTTTACAACAACTTAGGGGTGGGTTTAGCAGCCAATTGCAGACCTTGCGCGAACAATTAGTTCAATTTGCTTCGCTTATTGAATTGGAACTGGATTTTGCAGAAGAGGATGTTGAATTTGCCAATCGCGATCAGCTTAAAAAATTAATTAATGATATACTGCGCGTTATAACTGCGCTGATACAATCGTTTGAATTGGGCAATGCCATTAAACATGGCATTAATACTGTAATTGCAGGCAGGCCAAACGCAGGTAAATCAACCCTGCTAAACGCGCTGCTGAACGAAGAACGCGCCATAGTGAGCCATATACCCGGTACAACCCGCGATACGATAGAAGAAGTGTTAAATATTAACGGCATTAACTTTCGCCTGATTGATACAGCGGGCATACGCGAAGCAACAGATGCTATTGAAAAGATAGGTGTGGAGCGGACGATGGAGAAGATCAGCTCCTCGTCGTTGCTGGTTTATGTGTATGATGCAGAGCAGATAACCCTCGCCGAACTTTACGCCGACATGGGGAATCTTCAGAAGCCCGGTATTACGATGCTGATAGTAGCCAATAAAGCCGATTTGCTTACCCAAGAGCAAATTGTGGCATTACCACATACGGAAAGCGCCATTATTGTGTCTGCCAAACAGAAGCAACACATAGATGAGCTGAAAAACAAGATATACCACGCGGCGGTAAAAGATAAATTAGAAGGTAACGATATTTTAGTAACTAACCTACGCCATCTGGAAGCCTTGCAAAAAACCGAGGAAGCCTTGATAAGGGTTTTAGCCGGTATGGAAACAGTTACGTCAGACTTTCTGTCTATGGATATAAAACAGGCCTTGCATTATCTGGGTGAAATTACTGGTGCGGTTACCACTGATGATTTGCTGGATAATATTTTTAGTAAGTTCTGTATCGGTAAGTAGTGATTGTCAATAGATGCAATAACATCATTTTTCCCTGTTAATTGGTGTTCATTTCACAATACTTACTTAACAATCTATTTGCATAATTATTAACTAACTTTATAATAGAAAAATAGTATCATTATTTGAAAATGATTTATAAACGTTATATTGCCTTGTATATTAATTGTACTTACGATTATTACAAATACGTATAACCGGGCCGAACCACCCGATTATAGCCTAAATCATAATATGAAGATATTCCTTTTGCCATTTTTAATGGTGTTTTACAGCATAATTTTTGGTAATAAGGCAATTGCTCAAATTGTTGAAAACAACGAGCAATTAAAGCGTGTAACCGAAAATATGGTGGCCACTTACCAAAAAGATATTGGACCCCAATCAAGATTGTATCGTGGCCCGTCATATGAGTTTTATGATCTATTTGCCGCAGGTACTCCGTATTTTTTTGACTCGGCGGCATTTACCAATGGGAGGGTAAAATATGACGGTATAGTTTATAAAAATATCCCTTTATTGTATGATGAATACCGGCAGGTATTGGTTACATTTTTAAATGATAACACTAGTAAAATAGCGCTGCTGAGTGATTTTGTAAATGAATTTGATTTGCGCGGGCATCACTTTATAAGTTTTGTGCCTGATGAACCAAACAAAAAAATGGACGTTTCCTTTTATGACGAACTGTATAATAATAAGCTGCAGCTTTTGGTAAAACGGCAAAAATTGCGGCGGGAGGAGAGCTTGTCCTTAAAAACAATATTCGACAATAAAAACACCTATTATCTAAAAAAAGGACAAATTTACTACACAGTAAATAGTAAGGGGCAGTTGTTAGATGTGCTTAGTGATAAAAAGAAAGAGCTTAAACTGTATATAAAGAAGAATAATATTGATTTTTCTGACGATCGGGAAAGGGCTTTAATATCGGTAATTAGCTATTACGATGAGATAAGCAACTAGCATGAAAAAATTATACCTGATAATATGCTGTTTATTTGTAGGTAAAGCGTTGTTCGCACAAGTTGCGGGCAATAAGTTAATTAATGTTAATTACCAGCAGGCGCTCATTTCCCAGGTAGTTGATGACCTGGAAACTAAAACCAGCTACCATTTTTATTATGATGCAGCCTTATTTGATAGCCTGAGAGTAACCTTACAATTAAACCAACAACCTCTTGATCATGTTTTAGACGAAGCCTTTAAAAACACGCGATTTCGTTACGCAATAACTCCGCAGCTAGAGGTTTTGTTAACCCAAGACCGTGCTATACAAACCGGCTTAGCCAACGGGTTTTTTGGAATAAAAGCCATACCCGCCGCTGCAAATGCCGTAACGACAAATGCACCTGTGCAAAACTTTGCAACCGACGAAAAACAGCAGGCTGTAACTGAATCAACCGTTGAGAATAAAACGTACGAAATAGGTTTTAAAACCAACCAGATAGGCACTGGTAATGCAACTATAGCGGGCTATGTTAAGGAAGCAAAAACAGGCGAGTCAATAATAGGAGCAAGTTTATACGTAACCGATACAAAAACGGGGGTTAATTCAGATCAGTATGGCTTTTTCTCACTTACACTCACAAAAGGCCGGCATACCATACTCATACGTTCAATGGGCAGCCGCGACACCCGCAGGGAAATTATGTTGTATAGCGACGGCAAGTTTAATATCGACTTGCAGGAACAAATACAAACTTTAAAGGAAGTAAAAATATCAGCCGAAAAAGTTGCCAATATTAAAAGCACGCAACTTGGTGCCGTTCGTATGGATATAAAAAGTATAAAAGAAATACCGGCAGTATTTGGCGAAGCCGATGTTTTGCGGGCGGTACTTGTATTACCTGGCGTGCAAACAGTTGGCGAAGCTACAACCGGTTTTAACGTGCGTGGTGGTGCGGCCGACCAAAATTTGGTGCTATTTAACGGATTAACAGTTTTTAACCCAGCGCATTTTTTTGGTTTCTTTTCGGCCTTTAACCCGGATGTTGTAAAGGATGTTGAATTATATAAAAGCACTATTCCTGAGCGTTTTGGCGGGCGCATATCATCGGTATTAGATATTAACGGTCGCGAGGGTAACAAAAAGAAGTTTACGGGATCGGCAGGTATTGGCATACTTACCAGCAGATTGAGCGTTGAAGGACCGATAGTAAATGACCGCACCTCATTTATATTTGGCGGACGTACCACGTACGCCAACTGGCTGCTTGATTTGTTGCCTGATGCTTATAAACACAGTAAAGCATCCTTTTATGATCTGAATTTAGATATCAGTCATCGTATTAATGACAAAAACAACTTATACCTAAACAGCTATATAAGTAATGATAACTTTAAACTGAACAGTGATACAAGTTATAGCTACAGCAATAAAAACATCGCGCTAAAGTGGAAACACAACTTTAACAATAAACTATACAGTGTTGTAGGTGGCGGGTATGATAGTTATCAATATGGCGTGGGCAGTACAGTAAATCCGGTAAATGCTTATCAGCTTAATTTTAATATCAAACAAACCAATTTTAAAGCCGATTTTAATTATTATCCCAATAATCAGCATAGCATAACGTTTGGCTTAAGCTCAATTTATTATCACCTGCATCCGGGCGACATGCAACCGGCGGGCGATAAATCATTAGTGGCACCAAACGTTGTTGACGCTCAGCACGGGCTTGAAAGCGGATTATACGCCGGCGATAAATTTGATGCAACGGATGATCTTTCGTTATCAGGCGGGTTGCGTTTAGCTGTTTACAACTCGCTTGGCCCGGCAACGGTAAACTATTATGCCGATGGCCTTCCAAAAGCAAGTGTAAACGTGATAAACACAAAGACATTTGGTAGCAATCAGTTTATTAAAACGTATATCAATCCCGAGATAAGATTTTCTGCTAGATATAACCTTGGCGGCAACCTGGCGGTAAAAGCGGCTTATAATACTTTGCATCAATATTTGCACCTGTTATCAAACACAACAGCTATTTCGCCAACCGATGTTTACCAGTTAAGTGATGCTAATATAAAACCACAATCGGGTAGGCAGGTATCGTTAGGTTTATACAAAAATTTCAAATCAAACACTATCGAAACATCTATTGAGGGCTATTACCGGGACATTGACCATTACCTTGATTATAAAAGTGGTGCAGTTCTTACCCTTAATCATAATATTGAGCAGGACGTAATAAACACCCACGGCAAAGCCTACGGGTTGGAGTTGATGATACGCAAAACGGCCGGTAAGCTAACGGGTATTATGAGCTATACCTATTCGCGCACATTTTTGAAGCAGGATGACCCCACGGCGCTCCCGGCAGTAAACAGCGGTGCGTATTACCCGGCAAATTATGATAAGCCGCATGGCTTTAATTTAACCGGCGCATACCATCTTTCTCATCGGTATAGTCTATCGTTTAATATTGCTTACAGTACCGGCAGGCCAATAACCTTACCCATAGCCAAATTCCTGTATAACGGTTCAGAGCGGGTTTATTATTCGGACCGTAACCAATACCGCATACCTGATTATTTCAGGAGCGATATTGCGCTGAATATTGAGGGCAATCATAAAATAAAGCAGTTAACACATAATTCGTGGACAATAGGTGTGTACAATCTTACAGGGCGGCAAAATGCATACTCAACATTTTTTACACAGCAGGGTGGGTTAATTGGTGCATATCAGTTATCCATTTTTGCAGCGCCTATACCTTTTGTAAATTATAATATAAGATTTTAGGTATATGAAACAGGCAGTTTTTTATTTAACTTTTTTTATAGGTGCTATTGCATTCGGCAGTTGTAAAAAGTCTTTAAACGTAGAGGTAACAAAAAAAAATGTCAATATTTTAGTGGTTGAGGGTTTTATAAACACAGGCGATTCGACCAAAATAACTTTAAGCCGTACGGTGGTAATTGGAAATAAAATTACCGCCAACCCCGAATTAAACGCGCAGATTACCCTTGAAAATGCAACGGGTACTGTTGCAGCGCTGCAACATTTGGGCAAAGGAGTGTACGCTACCCAAAGCTTGCTTTTAGATAATACCAAACAATACCGTGTACGTATTAAAACCAATAATGGTAAAACCTATTTATCAGACTTAACCGACGCGAAGGTTACGCAACCTATTGATGATGTGGGATATGATGCTACCAACGCCGGTGTATCTATTTATGCCAATACACACGACGCGACTAACAACAGCCGTTACTACCTTTATAATTATGAAGAGACCTGGGAGTTTAAAACTAAATTTTTTTCAAGTTATAGAACTACCGGATCAGCCATAGTGCAACGTACGCCGGCAGAGTATATTGATCATTGTTTTGGTCTTCAACTTTCCAATAATATCATTGTTAATTCAACAGCTGCTTTAGTGCAGGATGTAGCTTTTAAGGCACCTATAGCCACAGTCGCTTCAAATTCAGAAAAGTTGGGGATAAAATATAGTATACTGGTTACACAATTAGCTTTAACCAAAGAAGCATATGCTTTTTGGGATAATTTGAGGAAGAATACAGAACAACTGGGTAGCATATTCGATGCCCAGCCGTCAGAAATTTCTGGCAACATTCATAATGTTGCTGATGCCGACGAACCGGTAATAGGATACATAAGCGCAGGCACTAAACAATCAAAACGAATTTTTATAAAAAAGGCAGATTTGCCGTCAGGTTACAAATTTGAATATCCATACGCATGTACATTGGATTCGGCGTATTTTTCTCCTCCAAAGGGTAAGCTTACCGTGGGGTCAGCGGTAGTGCCATTAACTAGCCCATATCTCCCTTCAGACGCAGTATGGTCAGAAGGACCTGTTCCAGCCATAATCGGCTATCAGTATTCGGGGAGGCCGTGTCTGGATTGTACGGTAAGGGGGCGTGTACAACAACCAGGTTTTTGGAAATAATGTTATGGCAATAAAGATCACATCCATATTAAGACAATTGTTAATTTCCCTGTTGTTTTTAGCGACAGTTAAAACACACGCGCAGGACATTATATCTCAAAGTTTCCAACGATACAACGACCATGTTTTGACGGAAAAAGTGTACGTGCATACCGACAGGAACTTTTACATGGCTGGCGAAATAATGTGGTTTAAAGTCTATAATGTTGATGCGGGTACTTTGCATCAGCTTGATATAAGTAAGGTGGTTTATGTAGACGTATTGGACGAAGCGAATAATGCGGTTTTACAGGCTAAAATAGCGTTGGATAAAGGCCGGGGAAACGGGTCGTTTTATATCCCGGTAAATTTAAAAAATGGCAATTATAAATTAAGAGCCTATACCAACTGGATGAAAAACTTTAGTGCCGACAGGTATTTTGAAAAAATAATAACGATAGTTAACTCTCTAACCGAGCCGGTACAGACTACGGCAAGGGAAACTGCAATGTCTCCTGCAATACAGTTTTTTGCCGAAGGCGGCAACCTTTTAGCAGGCGCAACAAGTACCGTTGGCTTTAAAGTTACAGGAGCTGATGGTAAAGGAATAGAAGCAAGCGGGGTAATAACCAATGAACGGAATGAAACCGTGGCTAGATTTGAAACCTTAAAATTTGGCATGGGCAGTTTTGAGTTTACGCCCAATGCTAATAGCACGTACAAAGCTGTAGTGCGCATAGGCAGTAATAACTCTCTGATAAGCGAGCTACCGCCGGTTGCCGCTAAAGGTTATGCAATACATTTAACAGGGACGTTTAACCAAACCAGTTTAGTTATAACCACACGAGATGTTAACGAGCCACTTTACATGTTTATACACAGTGGTCGGAAAGTGATTTTAGCTCAAAGTGTTGTTAATAATCCCAACGGAAATGCAACAATAACTATTGACAGATTAAAGCTTTGCCAGGGTGTAAATCATATTACTTTGTTTAATAGTGCAAAACAACCTGTTTGCGAGCGTTTGATTTTTAGCCGTCCGGAGGCTTTGCAGATAAATGCACAGCTTCAACCGCAATATAAATTGCGTAGCCTTGTATCTATTCCCTTTACAGCAGCCCCGGCTATTAACACTATAGTACCGGCAAATATGTCTGTCGCTGTATTTAAAACAGATTCATTAAATAGCGGCGATGACCTTAATATAGATACTTATTTATGGCTAACTTCAGAACTGAAGGGGAATATTGAATCTCCGGATTATTACTTTAGCAGAACGCCAGGTGTTATATCTGACGAGGTAGACAGGGCGCTTGATAATTTATTACTAGTGCAGGGATGGAGCCGTTTTAAATGGGATGAAGTTTTAAATAGCAAGCAAAAATTTACCTACCTGCCCGAGTACGACGGGCACTTGGTTACAGGGCAATTAAACGATGTAAATGGCAAATCCACCCCTAAGATAACCGCCTATATGGGCGTTCCGGGTAAGCGTTTACAACTGTATGGAGCCACAGCCGATTCTACCGGGAGGTTATTATTTAATACAAAACAACTTTATGGCCCGGGCGAGATAGTTGTGCAAACCAATACCGAAATAGATAGTACCTATAAAATATCTATCAATAGTCCTTTTTCCGAGCAATATTCAGGTACAAAACTGCGCGCTTTTAAATTGGATAAACAATGGCAAAAAGCGTTAGAATCAAATAATATAGATATGCAGGTGCAAAATATATACCTGCCCAATAAGTTAAAGCAATATATCGCCCCAATGGTTGACAGTGCCGTTTACTTTGGCAACAACCATAAAAAATATCTTCTTGAGAACTACACCCGCTTTACTACTATGGAAGAGGTATTGCGGGAATATGTTGTAGAAGTATTGGTAGGCAAAACTAAAAACAGGGTACACTTTACGATATTGAATGGGGGCGAGTTTACACGTGAGCAGCCTATGGTAATATTAGATGGTGTGCCCATTTTTAACCTCGACCGTATTTTTGCTGTTGACCCATTAAAGATACGCGAGCTGGATATGATGAAGTATAAAAATTACTGGGGACCTATAACATCAAATGGGGTTATAAACATGGTGTCTTACAAGGGTGATATGGCCGGGTTTGAAATTGACCCCAAAGCCTTGGTACTTGATTATGAAGGCATGCAGCTACAGCGGGAATTCTACTCGCCAATATACGAAACCCCTGAGCAACAAAAAAGCCGCGTGCCCGATTTTAGGAATGTGTTGTATTGGGCACCTGATGTTAACACCGATGCTGCGGGCAAAGCCAATGTGTCGTTTTATACATCCGATAAGCCGGGTAAGTACATAGTCGTTATCCAGGGCATTGACAGAGATGGGCTTGTCGGTAATTATAAACTGAAATTTGACGTTGTTAAATAAAAAGTGTTCACACGCGTGAGCGTGGCCACTGATTTTGGTGTTATAATTCCCTAAGCGAATATTGCTGGAACTGATAGATTTTAAAGTGGATTTTTTTCAAAATTTTTGAAACCCAAATTGCATTTCTTTATCAATTTTTGTGACTAAAAATACATAAGCTATTGTAAGTCAATATAAAAGTAATTGTGTGTCAGTGAAATAACTAACAACTGGTGATAGCACCAGGATGTTGATGTAGCCAAAAGTCGCAAGGCTGTAATACGTTGCTTCAGAATGTCAAAGCCGCCTTTCCGAGAAACGTATCAGTAATCCCCACTTTTGTATAAATTCGTTCATTGGGGCTGCTGTACATTTGTTCAACAATTAAAAAATTTGAACAATGTCAAAAACAATTTTTATAACAGGCGCTTCACGCGGATTTGGTAAAATCTGGGCCGAAGCATTTTTAAAACGAGGTGATAGGGTAGTGGCTACTGCCAGAGATTTATCAAGCTTGAATGATTTAGTTGAACAGTACGGCGAAGCGATTTTGCCTTTACAGCTTGATGTGAATGATAGAACTGCAGATTTTGCCGCTGTTGAAAAGGCAATGAAACATTTTGGCACCATTGACGTGCTGATTAATAACGCAGGGTATGGTTTGTTCGGTACTATTGAGGAAACGAGTGAGGCAGAAGCGCGTGCTCAGATAGAGACAAATGTGTTTGGTTTGCTTTGGCTAACCCAGGCAGTGTTACCGGGAATGCGCGAGCAGGGCCATGGTCATATTATCCAGGTTTCAAGTGTATTGGGCATTACAACCCTGCCGGTATTAGGGGTTTATAATGCTTCAAAATTTGCGGTAGAGGGTTTAAGCGAAACGCTGGCCAGCGAGGTAGCAGGCTTTGGGATCAAGGTATCTTTGATAGAGCCGAACGGTTTCAGCACAGATTGGGCCGGTGCTTCTTCTGCGCAAACACAATCTATCCCCGCTTATGATGGGGTGAAAGCTGCTTTCCAGGCGGGCTTAACAGATGATGCATTTGGTAAACCGGAAGCTACTGTAGATGCAGTTTTAAAACTTGTGGATAGCGAAAACCCGCCTTTACGTTTGTTTTTGGGCAAAGTGGCTTTCCCTTGGGCTAAACAGGTTTATGCCGAAAAACTGGCAACCTGGGAAGAATGGGCCGATGTAGCTGCTGCTGCACATGGTCATTAACAAAAACTTTGTCGTAATTTGTAGTAATGAAACATTTTAAAAGTTTAACCGAAATGCACAGGCATTTCGGTTTTCCGCCTCCTGCCCACCCGCTCATCAGTTTACACCATTGTGCCAATAGCTGTTCGTTAGGCGAGCGGGAGTTTACGGGCGATTTTTACATGATTGGTTTTAAAAGACTCCTTTCGGGCGTGATTATGTATGGCCGCACGCAATATGATCATCAGAATGGGTCTTTATACTTTATAAAACCGCGCCAGGTTATTGAATTTAAGGATCTTACCTTTGAACAAGAGGGCTTCCTAATCTATGTACATGAAGATTTTTTGAACGGGCATTTCTTGCATGAGGAGATCAAAAAATACCATTACTTTGATTACGAAACCAATGAAGCCTTGCACGTGTCGCCAAGGGAAGAAGAGATCATCTGGGATCTGTATCGTCGGATTGAGAATGAGTATAACGATAACCCCGATGAATATAGTCGCGATATTATGCTGACGCATATTGATTCGATCCTAAAATACGCGCAACGTTTTTATAAACGCCAATTTATTGGCAGGGCCGAAATATCAGGCAGAACAGTTTCAAAATTTAACAAAGTTTTGAGCGAGTTTAACGGACAAAACCTACCTAGTGTGAACCATCTGGCCGATAAATTAAACTTATCGCCACGTTATCTAAGCGACTTACTTAAACAGGAAACCGGCAAAACCGCCATCGAACTCATTCATATCCACCTAATTACCGAGGCTAAGCACTTGTTGAAAACTGCTGACCAGTCTGTCGCCGAAATTGCCTATCGTCTTGGCTTTGAGAACCTGCCATATTTTTCCCGTTTGTTTAAAAAGGAGACCGGCCAAAGCCCCAACACCTTTAAAAAACACCAAATGAACTAGTTGGAATTTTGTTAATATTTAGGCATAAAACGCCGAGGGTCACTTTTTATTTAACAAACAAGTTCGGGCTGATGTTTATTGACTTTTTTATAATAGTTGATATACCAGTCAACAAACAATGTAATTCCATCAGAAAGTGAAGTTCTGTTGAAATCGCCTATTTTGCCAATCAGTTTATTTACATCCGCATAAGTTGTAAGCACATCGCCTTGTTGCATAGGCATTAATTCTTTTATTGCCTTCTTACCCAATGCGTGCTCAATTTCGCCAATAAAATTAGCTAAGGTAACAGGCTCGTTATTGCTAATGTTGTAGATCTCGGCGGCAGGTAATTGGAAAGACGAGTGTTGATTGATGCCTACGCCTTTTATCGGTGGTCTATCAAAAAGTTTTTTCAATGGCTATCTACCCTGCAAAACAAAGTTTATTATCCACCGCAGGCCTAAAGAATCATTTCCTTTCTACTTATTGCATATCGAAAGCCAACGGTTTTCTTCGTCCACGCCATTGTTGTTCTGATATTGGTTTTTATGCTTGTTATATTTAGAAACCTTTATTTTAACAATAGCATAAAGCAATAGTTATATCAAGCTCTTTTTCCGCATCCCAAGCTCTTATATATAATGCAATGTTAACAACCTTTTTATGCTGTGTGTACGTTGCCGCCTTTATTTTGCGATAACAAATATTTAGATAATAACGGTACTACAAGCCACTACATAAATTTAAATAACAGCGTCATTTATAACATATGCCAAACTACTACTTGCCTAATCTAATCTGTAAATTACAATCAAAGGCAGTTATTTTAATTGCAGCCCTTGTATTACTTATATCTCCCTTAGCAAACGCCGAAATAACAGCATTATTTCAAAACAACGGAAAAATTGCTGGTAGTGTGGTTGATGAGAAGGGCGAGACTATTCCGGGTGTAACTGTAGTGCTTGCCGGAACATCAATAGGAGCGCAAACCGGGATTGACGGTTCTTTTTCTTTTAGCGTAAAGCCAGGTACTTATACTGTTGAGGTAAAGCTTATATCTTATCAAACCAAGCAAATAACCGGCGTTGTTGTAAAATCTGGCGATTTAACTTCTTTAAATATATCGCTTAAGCCCCAAACCACTACGCTTAACGAGGTGGTTATTACCTCCTCGTTTGCAAAAGCTTCAGTAGAAGGGCTTTATGCAAAACAAAAAAACGCGGCTACTATCAGTAACGGAATTTCGGCAGAACAGATACAAAAAACGCCGGATGCTAACGTAGGGCAATCATTGAAACGTATAAGCGGTTTAACAACTTTTGATAATAAGTATGTTGTAGTGCGCGGTATATCTGAACGTTACAATGTTGCAACCGTTGATGGTACTCCTATGCCAAGCACCGACTACAGTTCCCGCAACTTTAACTTTGACCTTATCCCAACTGAAATGATTGAAGGGATAACGGTGTTAAAGACCGTTACCCCGGATCTTCCGGTAGGTTTTGCCGGCGGGTTGGTACAGATCAATACACGCGATATTCCTACTAAAAACTTCGTAAGCTTTACTGTTGGTACAGGTGGCAATGACCAGTCGACAGGGAAAACATTCCTGTCAACCGCCCGTGGAAAGTATGATTATTTTGGATTTGATGATGGTAATCGTAAGATGATTAATGGCCCGTTGAAAGCTACCCAAGGTGAGAGTTCTAATATAAACAACTCGCCTTTCACAGCAAGTGATTACGAACAGTCAAAACGGTTTACTAATAACTGGAAGCTTTATGAATATAAAGCTATGCCTAATCAAAACTACAGTTTATCGTTGGGTCAAACCTATAATCTCAAAAATAACTCGTCGAGCCGTTTAGGTTTTATATTAGCACTCAATTATCGTAACACCCAAACCATTACCGAAATTCAGAACAAGCGCGGTGCTTTTGCAATGCCTCCTGACTTGGAAGCGAGATTTAATGGAAAGCCGAGCGGAGAAGGTAATATTTATAATTTCAATACTACGTTTGGCGGCATTTTGAACGTCGGATATCGTAGCCAAAAGAATCAAATAAGTTCTCGTAACGCTTATACACGAACATTTTCTAATCCGACTACCATAATGTATGGTTATGATACCGACGACGGATTAGTGGGGCCCGAATATGCATACTCTCTTGCAAGAATTGTTACGGAGCCCGATTTTTTAACCTTAACCCAAAATAAAATTCAAGGCGAACACCAGTTGCCTTTTAAATTAAAATGGATATGGGATGTTAGTAGAACGGCAATAAGCCGGGAACGTAAAGACATGCTTAGACGACAGCTAAGTAATGAGAATCAGGAGTATGGTGAATATTTTCATGACGGTGTTAACGGCGACGCGATATCGGTATATCCGCTATCTAGACAGGGAATGAAATTAAACGAAGTTGACTACAACTGGTCTACAGCGTTTTCAAGACCTATTTTCAAAGATAACTTTGCCGGTACATTTAAAATAGGGTATGTAGGCTTTAAGAAAAAGCAAAATACATCTTTTAGCAATGTTTATATCCGGCCTTCTACTGGTAATGGTGGTTTTGAGTTAGGGCGAAAATTTAACATTGAGAATGAGCACATTGACGAAAATTTTGCGCCTAACCGTTTCGTATATGAAGTTCCGGCTTTTGGGTTAAATGAATTTACAGGATTGTCGAATTTCCACGCGGGCTATGCCATGATTGATCAAAAGCTGTGGAGCAAACTGAGGGTAATTGGTGGTTTAAGGGTAGAACATTTTAACCTTAACCTATTGGGCGACAGGATAACCACTGCTGAGGGACTTTTTTCAAACCCTAATACCATCCTTATTCCGGATGACAGGGACGTTGATAAACCTTGGCAAATATTGCCTGCCTTTAACGTTACCTATTCGGTTAATGACCGTTTAAACCTTAGGGCCGCCTATTCGCAGAGCATGGTAAGACCGGAGTTTAATGAACGCTCTTTAAGTAGCGTATATTCTGCGCCGTTGCAGGGAAACGTAACCGGTGGTATTGTGATTAGTACTAAAACCACTAGTTATGATGTACGTGCGGAATTCTATCCGGGTTCAGGCGAGATAATTTCGATCGGTGGTTTCTACAAGTTTCTTGACAGGCCATTGGAGCTAACTAAGCAGAACGCTCAAGATTTATATATATACAGCAACAGTATATCTGCTAAAAGTTATGGTATTGAGGCCGAGTTAAGACGGAAACTTGGTTTCATCAATGAAACTCTTCCGATTTTAGACAAGTTTACCTTTTACAGTAATTTTACGTTGCTATGGTCAAAAGTGGTAGCCAGGCTACCGCCGTTTGCCACTGCGGTTAATGATGATCCGGCAAATCCGGTTTTTAAGTTGGGCTATGAAATTGATCCTCAAAACAGGCCCCTGTACGGGCAAACACCTTTTTTACTTAATACAGGTTTAGAATATAATGGCGACTTATTTGGTCTGAACATAGTGCATAACCATACCGGGCGTAAGTTTTACATCCTTACAAACAATCCGGGACTTAACGAGTGGGAAGCGCCTTACAGCCAGGTTGATGTACAGCTTAATGCTAACTTGTTCCAGAAAAAAGGGAAGATACGTTTAAACTTTGGTAACATATTTAATAACGAAAACTTCTTTTATAACGGACAGGCCAGCTATGAAAACGCTCCAGATGGTACACGCAGGCTTAAGCCGGGTTACACGGATGGATTTGAAAAAGATGACCTCGTTAGCTTCAGGAGAACTTTCGGGCGCACATTTATAGTTACGTTCAATTATACATTCTAACATAAAGTAGTACAAATAAACTCGAACAAACAAATACAACCATATTAATCAAATCAAAAAAAAAACATGAAAAAGTTTCTTTTCTTAAGTTTAGCGGTAGCCACTTTAGCGGTTACCAGCTGTAAAAAAGAGAGTGGTTTATCCGCTCCAGACGCTACTGATAGCTTTGGTGCTGTTGGTACCAAGGCTGCTGATTATGTACAGGGTAGTAAACCAAGAGTAATTCTTCAAGGTAACCTTACTGCCACCAGGACTCTTCACCCAGACACAGTTTATGTATTGAAAGGTATAGTAGCTATGGCTCGTAACAGGACTTTCAAAATTTTACCTGGTACATACATTACAGGTGAACTTGATGCTAACGGAAAGCCAGGTACTTTGGTTATTCCCCGCGATGCTAAAATTGAAGCTAAAGGTACTCTTAACAATCCAATTGTTTTTACCAGCAGCAAGTTGCTTGATAACAACTCATTTACTCACCCCGCTCCCGGCGACTTCGGTGGCATTATTCTTTTAGGTAGAGCTCCTGCTAACGTTACTGGCAAAAGCATTGAAGGAACAGATGTTATTCAACCATTTGATAATATTTATGGTGGAACGAACCCAGCAGATAATTCAGGTATTATGCAATACGTTCGTATTGAGTATGCAGGTTATATCTTATCAGCAGGTAACGAGATCAACGGTTTAACTTGTGGTGGTGTTGGAAGCGGTACTACTTTAGATCATATTGAAGTTGCTTACGGAGCCGACGACGCTTTTGAGTTCTTTGGTGGTACTGTAAACGCTAGCTATCTTACTGCTATAGGTTGTGATGACGACTCATTCGATTTTGATAACGGTTACCGAGGTACTATCCAGTACGGTATTGCTGTTGGCGATCTTTTTGCCACGCACAGTGCTAATGCTGCAGGTACTTCAGCTGATTCAAACGGTATCGAGTCTGACAATAATGCTGACGCAGAAGATGCTACTTACCAATTAACCCCTAAAACTCACCCAATTTTAAAGAACTTTACTATTGTAGCTGCTCAAGCTAATAATACATGGAGCACAGGTGGCAATGGTGGTTACATTTACGGTGTACGTGTTAGAAGAGGTTCTGAAATCGAGTTAACGAAATCAATAATCATAGGTTACCCAAGAGCGTTTACTTTTGACAGCCAAGTGTCTATAGACGCATATACCGCAGGTACAAGCAAAGTTGAAAATAATATTATAACAGGTTTAAGCATTTCCGTTGCGAAAAATGGTGCTGCTGACGCTACCTTTAATTCAGCTTTTGTTAGCGCAGGTAACAAAGTTTCTGTTAACGCAACAAATTCTAACCATTTAGCATTATTAGGCCAGCCGTACCTAAACAACGGTTCTGCACAGCTTTCAGTTCGCGCTAGTAGCGCTTCACCTGCTTACTGGGCACCTGGTCAAATTGATCCAACTAACGGTATAGGTGCTTTAGACAAATTAAACTATCAACAGTTCGACAGATGGGCTAAATGGTATTATTAATCATTACAAATTATCTTAAATAATACTTGTTTGTTTGGAAAATCTACGCCTTGAACAAGGCGTAGATTTTTCTTTAATACAGAAAGCATATATGAAACTTAACAGATATTTATTAATCTTTACTGCCGCGACTATTGTTTCGGCGTTGGTTAGCTCCTGTAAACAGGAGTATATTAATTTATCCATACCTGAAGGTACGCGCTTTTCCAACATTACTTTAAAGGGGTACACGGTTGACGATATGCAAGTGCATATTGGTCCGCGGAGCGTTTTGGCCGGCAATATTTTTGAAGAGGTGTCTGAGCGAACATTGGAAGCACCATTTGCCAAGGAACAGGGCATTAATGAGGTTGTTTTTTACAATGCAAGCGGTACTACAGCGTACGCAGGCAGCCAGATCAATTTTTTAAGCACGTCTAAAGATACTACTGTAAGAATATTTTACGACGGAAAAACATTTACTAAAAATCCAGTATTTCCGGTTGTAGCGAGTGGCAAAATGTTGGTGAGATTAAATTTTAAGTCGACAGCCAGCACTTACAAAGGTTTGGTTGATCTTGAATTTCACGCGGTAACGGTTGTGGCAGGTGTACCCACAATTGAAACTACTGTAGCAAAGCTAGTTGAAGGTGTTAGTTCAAATCAGTTTACAGAATATATAGAATTGCCTGCATTTTCCACTTCAAGACAGTATTATGCAGTTTATGTACATTTGCCTGGAACCCTCAATCCTTTGCCTTATCCAACAACCAACGTGGTTGTAGACCCTTATATAGTGTTTCGTACCACGGCTCGTTATGCCGCATTAATAAGGATTAAAGATGCCCTGATTACTGTTAAAACGCCAAACCAAATTCAATACTTTGTTGACGATATAAGAAGCAACTATTTTCAATAATAAAAAGGGTTTTAAGTTTATTAAAATTCTTTTAGCGGAACGTTATATTCCAGGGCTGAATTAAAAATCGGCCCTTTGCTTTTGGTAACAACAGCATTGGTAGTTAAGCCTGTAGTGCCTTGCCCTGTTGTTATTAAATTTATAAGGTAGGCTGTCATTGGGTCGGTTGCATCGCCAAACGCTTTGAGCGGTAAGGTATTTATTTGGTTGAGCAAATATGCTGGTGCAATACCGTTTGAATACCCACCCAGCCCCTGGGCGTTAAACAGTTTGTAAACAATAGGCGAAAGTTCCCAGTTAACGCGTTTGGCAGGGCGTTTGTCGGTTATCACAATAGCGGCCTCGTCTTTGCCTCGGGTTGTTTCGCCTACATGAACCACGTTTAGGTAGGGAGTAAGGTTGTTGATCAGTAGTTCGGCAGCCGATGCTGTTGCCGCGGTTGTTAAAACGTACAAACGCGGCAAGCCCAAAGCGTTTTGTTGTATTTGCGAAAAAGCAGGGCCGCCTGCGGCCGTAGCCTCGGTGGCGAATGATACTTTACGAACGCCTCCGTTTTTATTACCCCTAAATTCAACAAATGTGGCTGCAGGGTTAGGGTTGGCTATTAAAGCTGCCATGGCAGCCGCTGCCGAAACATCGCCACCGGCATTGTAGCGTAAATCAAGTATTAAATCGGTTATGCCATCGGCTTTATAGGCAGAAAATACCTGGAGGTAATCAGCACGTTCAGCGGAATTAAACGCGGTAAAAAATAAATACCCAATTTTTTTACCGCCTGTATTAAAGGTTTTTTGTAATGCGGTTTGTTCAAGTGTTGCCCCGGCTGTTACGTTTACCGACGCGCCATTTTTTACGCCCGTACCGTCAAGGGTGGCCATTCCCAATTTTACGGTATTGGCACTCAATATTTGGCTATATAACGCTGCTGCGTTTGATGTTGTTACCGGCGTATTGTTTATGCTGCTAAAGTATTGCCCGCGCCTTAAGCCCACGGCCTGCGCCGGCGAGGTGTTCATAACCAGTGTGATAAGCCCAACTGCTTTACCACTCACAGGCTCGGTGATAACAAGATAGTCAAAGCCGTATTTAGATCGGGTGGTAGCTGCTATTGAACTTGATCCGCCTGGGAGTTGCAAGTAAGAAAAACGATCAGCGTTGTTTTTTATAGCGCTAAAAAAAGCAAGAGGCTCCTGGTCTGAACTAATGTTAGCGGGTAAAGCATCAGCCCAATAATAGTATCTTTTTAGACTGTCCGCTATCCATTGGTTAATTTCGGTATTGGTAACGGCACCAGAAAAACCATTAGGCCTGTTATCGGTTTTTTTACACCCCAACAGCGCTACGCATAATGTCAAGACATAAATAGAGATATTAAATTGTTTTTTTATAGCCCCTTGGTTGAAGAACATATGATGAATTTTTGGGCAAAATTAGTTATCTAAATCAGTTGGTTCGGTTAATAAGCCTGGTAGTCGATAATATAACAAACTGTTAATGCCAATTTAACATTTATAGAAAATTTAAGAGATATGCAATGTTCAATCATATTATTAAAATATATTAATAATATTCAGGTAACCAGGAGAATATTTTTTGCACAATCTTTTTGATTTTTAGGATCAGGTTTAATCCATCTATGACCCTTTGGCTAACCCCGAAGAAGTTAAAAGTGAATATAATATAACCTGTACAAATGAACTTGCGGATGGCGAATTGTATGACACCGTGGTGCTTGCCGTTGCCCATGATGCTTTTAAACAATTGGATATTTTAAAGCTTTGCAATACGCAAAGGGTTATATACGACGTAAAATCAATACTGCCTAAAGAACTGGCCGACGCAAGGCTGTAAGGTTTAATATTACATGATAAAGCGCATTTTGAAGGGCAGGGGTACCAAGGCATATGCACTTTCGTTTTTGGGCAATTTGTTCAGCTCAGCTAGTCAATGGGTGGTGTTAATGCTTTTGTCAAAAGTATACGGTACCATTCAAATGGGGCAATATGCGCTCGCGCTAGCCTGGATATTGCCGCTCTACGCTTTTTTCTCGCTTCAAATTCGCAATATTCATGTTGCAGATCAAACTAACCAATATGGTTTTAATGTTTTTTTTGGCATAAGGTTTATCTGTACAGCCATTTTCTTTTGCACAACTTTGTTAATAGGCTTTTTATTTTACCGGGACATTTTTATAGTTTTTTATTTGCAGGCTTATTTAAAAGTTTTGAAATGATGAGCGACATGATACATGCCGAATTTCATAAACGCCGGCAAATAGCAACTTACAGCAAAATGCTCATCTTTCGATCAGTACTTGCAATACTACTTAATCTGGTGTTTTTTCAGCTCATTCCATCTTACCAATGGGCGCTTGTTTCGTTGCCTGCAGCGTATTTGTGCAGTATGCTGATAGATATAAAGCTGATCACCAACCTGAAGATCTCGCTTAAGCCTGATCTGAAAAGTGGAAACGCGAGAAAGTTTGTAGCCACCGGTGTTCTAACTGGCCTATCTCTGTTACTTGTATACCTTCTTCCCGGGATACCTCGCTTCGTGCTTGAAAGGTTCAGAAATAGTTTTGATGTCGGCATTATTTCGGGCTACCTCTCATTAGTGGTTTTTAGCAGAATATTTGTGCAGGCCATTGTTCAAAATAGTTTGCCGGTGCTGGCCGCGCATTTTGACAAACTAAACATGAGTGCCTTTATTTCGGTATTAAAAAAAGAAGCTATGCTAGTTATAATATTGGGAGCTTTACAATTTGTGTTGGTTCCATTCTTTAGTATCAATACAAAATCTCCTCTTTATTTTTGATAAACTGCTTACAGACACGAGCGTTAAAAGTGGGGTTTATAATATCGTCGACGACGAGGATTTGGGTACCACTCAGATAATAGACATTTTGGCAAAAGCTATTAACGTAAAACCACGCAAATTACATATTAGTACAGCTTTAGTAACAAAGTTGGCTCGGCTGGGTGATGTATTAAGGTTACCGTTAAATACAGAGCGATTGCAAAAATTAACAGAAAGTTACGTAGTAAATAATACCAAGTTAAAGCAAGCGCTATCTATAAACCAATTACCGGTAACCGCTACGGATGGTTTGTTGTATACGGCTTCAAATATGTAATTTATGATAGAGTATACGCTGGTTGCTGCATTTTTAATAATAACCATATTACTATATATCAGAATTGCGAGGCATTATAATATTGTTGACGTTCCGGGTAGCAGAAGCTCATACCATACAGTTACCATCAGGGGCGCAGGTATAATTTTTCCTTTATCGGCGGCTTTGAGTCTTTTTGTATATCGTCAGGAATTTTTTCCACTGCTAGTAGGTTTATTATTAATAAGCATAGTAAGTTTTGTTGACGATTTGAGTCATCTCAACCCGGCTTCGCGCCTCTCTGCACAAATGCTATCCATAATTATTATGTTTTATGCAATTGATATATATAGCCTGTTCCCTTTATGGGTATTGGTATTACTGCACATTTTTGTCGTGGGTACGGTTAGTTAATATGATCAATTTTATGGATGGTATAAATGGCATAACCGGCATATACAGCCTGGTAATCCTGGTAACGCTTATTTATTTAAACTATTACATGGGCGGCTTAGTGCACAGCGCCCTGTTTGTTTATCCCGCGATAGCGTGCGTAGTGTTTCTGTATTTTAATTTGGCGGCTAAAGTGCGCTGTTTTGCCGGTGATGTGGGCAGTATTGGTATGGCCTTTTGGCTTTGTTATTTTTTGGTGCTTTTTGCTTTTAAGTTTGAGGTGTATAAATGTGTTTTTCTGCTTAGCATTTACGCGGTTGATGCGGGGTTTACACTGATAAAAAGAATATTATTGAAAGAAAATATCTTACAAGCGCATCGTAAACATTTGTACCAGCTTTTAGCAAACAATCGTGGTTATTAGCACCTGAATGTTACCTTGGCATATGGTATTCTCCAATTACTTATAAACGTTTTTGTAATTATCACTTCGCTGCCATTTAGTATATATCTGCTCATTATAGTGTTGCCACTAGTTGCTTTCTACCTTTTTCTGCACAATTACTTTAGCGCCACTATTGCTAAACTTTCTTGAGGTGGGCCTTACATGCTGAACTTCCGTGTTAACCTTATAATATTAAAATTACTATTAGTAGATATAAACTTTACAATTAATATTTATAGCGCCCAAATAAAGCAGTCACTCAAATTTACAATTAATGGTGGCTTAATTTTTAATTATTCTGCGCAGGTTATACTTGCAATGTTTTAATCAGGCGCTTTTTAAGTGGTGGCGGGTTAAAGGCAAAAAATAATCAACCATAAGCAAATCCAGGGCAGTTATGCTGAAATTTTTAAGTAAAGCCAAAACAATTCCGCGTTGGATCAAACAAGGTCAGTTTATCGTTGCGGATGCGTCAATGTTAAACTATAATCTTGCCATATTGATAGATACTGAGAACCAATTGTCTTTTGGCTTAAATCTATATGGCAGAACAAGGCTAACACCGGTTTTAAAGTCTACAGATCTTGGTTTTAGGGTAAACATACCGTTGAAACATACTGTAGCCACAGAAAGACGTGTGTTAATGAACCTGAACCTTAATTACGACGTTATTGACGTAAATAATAGTTTAAACCCCAATTTCCATTTCGGCGATAAAGGTTATTTAAGTTTAGGTGTGGCAATCCCTATTTATACGTTGTCTTATAATTAACTAACGTTAAAGAATGCACGGTATAAGTAAACGCAAGCACGAGCATTTAGTAGAGGCTTTGTTGTTGCTTGAGCAATTGTTAACTAACGAGCAAACGTCGGAAGAAGACGTAATATTGACCGATGGTAATGATTTTCCATCTGATGTTATTGCCACTAAAAGAGCAGTAGAGAAAGCAAGGGTAGAGTTGCAGGAAATATTTGATCTGTATACATCTTCACTCAACCAGCTTTCTATTCTGATAGGCAGGTATGATGAGTTGTACAATTATTCACGTACAGCCTATCTTGCCAAAGTACTAAAAGAGTTACGCCGAACAACAAACCGCGATGAGGGTGTATTCCAATCAATGCGCGAGAATATTCAAGCGGTGTATAAAACATAATCGCTATTTCTTACTTAGCGTTAGTACTACAAAAGATAGCCTATCCTAATCGCAATATTACCCTTCATGTGAAACTAAAAAACTCCGCGGCTTAAATTTTTAATGAATTTAAACCTGCGGAGTTTTTTTGCAAAATAAATTGTGATAAGGTATCAGCTCTATTGCTGCAGCTTTATCGGGTCTGAATATAATGCATCAGTTATTCCGGTAGTTTTAACAACTATAATAGCCCCGATATGACCCGCCCGAACCCATAGCCGCCAGAATTGCTTCTCGCCAGCGTTAAGGGCGCTCAAATAAATTTAATAGTACAAGTACCACCATGTTTGATTACAGCAGGCCTTCATAATGGCAATGGTAACTGAAATACTCCGTAAATACCAAGATCATATCTACCACATTGGCAAAGGCATAAACAAAAAGCCGCCCCGTATTACAGGGCGGCTTTAAATGCAATTGTGCAGTAATTGTTAAAAATTACGGCAACTGCAGTTTTATCACATCTGAATATAATGCGTCATTTATATTGAGAGTTTTAACAGCTACAGTAGCATAAACGGTACCATTACCGCCCAAAGCTCTTAAGAATTGCTTTTCCCCGGTACTAAGCGTATTCAAGTCAATTCTAACCGTAACAGGCCCCCCGGTACTTACAGCAGCAGGAACTACAATACCTCCGGCATTTACACCAGCGGCAAAGCTACGTGTAGCACCAACGGTAGCAGAAACAGCATCTGGTAAGTTAGTTGGAGTAATATATATATTTACGTTCTGTAAGGTTTTTGTAGCGTCAGCAGAAGGTTTAGTAAGATTAAAAGTAGCTGTAAAAACGCCACCGGCATACGTGGTTGCAAAGTTATTCATCCACCAATAAGGTACCACCTCAATATCACCAAGATTAGCATCCCCGTTAACTGTAAAAGGTTTGTTGCTAAAGTCTTGAAATGGGCTTCTACCCGGGTTCACTCTAACCAGGTAGTCTCCATTATAAAATTTACTGGCAAACGTACCATCATGTTTGGGATAAACACCAAACTCTCCAACAGCATATCTGTTTTGAGGTCCTTTTACTTGTTGAAAAAGCAATTGAGACGTAGTACCTCCGGTGAGAATATCGCCGTTATTATATACTAATCCAACAGGTTGGCCTTGGTAAGTGATCCGTCCCTTTATTGTTGATGTTGGGTATTTTAAATTATCCTTGCCGCATGATTGCATAAGCAAACTTGCAGCAGCCAGCAACATTGTTAAAAATGTTATTTTATTTTTCTTTTTCATAATATACTTTTTATGATAGTTATTGACCCGGATTTCTGTCCCAATTTGGATTATTAGATAACCAGCCATTAGTCATAGATGAATAGTAGCTTGATCTTTCAAAGTATGCAGGATTAGCTCTCTTCCTGAATGCCCTTTTTCTTTCAAATACATATTTACCGTTATCAGGGTTACCAGGGCCAAGATTTACAGTGTAACCATACAATTGGTAAGGATATGACGTACCATTTGGATATTCCACGGCTTTTGAGCTAGTTGGACCGTCCCAATATTGATCTGCCAGTCTCCATCTGTTCATATCCCAAAGACGGTGATCTTCCATATAAAACTCAATGCGCAATTCCCTTCTTAACTGTTCAAAGGTAAATTGACCAGCACTAAGGTCCGGAAGTAAACCGCGCCTTCTTAAAACGTTAATATAGGTAACACCTACGCCCGGACCGCCCACCGGAGTACTTAGTAAAGCAGCTTCGGCACATATTGCATATGCTTCTGCCAAACGGAAACGTATTACCCACATATCGCTCCAGTTTGGCGAAAGCGAGGCACCTGGTTTTTCATCAAGCCATTTGCGGGGGATAAAACCGGTTTTGTTTACAGTTTGACTGGTGTTTTCAGCCGGTCCGTTTATACTGGTTAAGAAAGTACCTGGAGTTCCTTTTGCCTGAGGGGCAGAGGTATAAACCTTAAGCGTACCATCGGCATTATATTCACCGCGCCACTCACCCGCGCGCAGATCTACCGGGCTACCTTTCCAAACAGCTTGAGGCCATATAACTGATCCCCATAAACGGGCGTCCTTTTGCATAAATGGATTATCAGCCGGATTTGCCAGATCGTACATGATCGGTGCATTGCCAACACCACCCTCGTTAATTAGATTGGGTGTACTAATGGTCCTGGTTTTTATGCCTTGGGCACCGGTAACTCTATCCTCAAACGACTCAACAAACTCAGCAGGAGCACCCAATTGATTTCCCTCAGGAGATTCTGTATGGGTTACAGGGCCAACAAACCTCGTCCATTGGGTATTTCTGGCAGGTGTTTGACGATCCGCTGTCCATATTACTTCAGTATTACCGGCTTTTATGTTTATCGCATTTGAAAATGCTTGTTGTGCCGTTGTAAGAGTAGCACCTGTCATTAATTGGTAAGCACCACCATCAATAACTTCTTTAGCAGCGTCAAAAGCAAGCTTGTAATAGGCATCCGCTTTACTTGCAGGTATCCCATGAGTTCTAATGCCAAGTTTATCTGTTTTTTCAAGATTCGGGTCGCCAGGGGTATTCCATTTGGCAATTGAAGCCGCAGTTAAAGCAGCACGCGCCTTAAGCATTTTGGCCGCCCATCTGTTAGCTAAAGCAGCGTTAGCATTTTGACCGGCAGGAATAGTTGCTATCCCGCCATTAGTCAGCTTTGCAGCAGCGAAGTCGCACTGGGCTATAATGTAATCATAACATTCTTCTTCTGAGTTACGTTTCAATAGCAGTGGCGTTGCATCTGTGCCGCCGGCAAATGCAAACACTTCGTCATTCACAATAGTCAAACCACCCAAAGTTTTTACCATGTGGAAAAAAGTCCAGGCACGTAAAAACATGGCTTGTCCTTCAAATGCGGCGTTTTCAAATGCAGTCATACTTTTTTTTGACTCTTCAGTCCGTATGCCTTTTAAAAATATGTTTAATCTGCGTATCAGGCCATAATCAAAAGCCCGGTATCTGTCTTTGGTAAACATAACTTGCTGAGCAGAAGCCCCGCCTCTGTTATTTTGCGCATCATCCGGATCTTGTTGAAAACTATCATCAGTAGCATTACTTGCGCCCCAGGCAGCAGATCCAACATTAAAGTTATTTTGAGGAGGGGCAGAGGACTCATTAACTTGGTTGTAAAAGCGCGCCAACGCTGAGGTGATCAGGGCCTTATCGGTATACACAGACTCTTCTGTGATCACCGAGTTCGGAACAACCGTTAGGTCTCTTTTACACCCAATAAACACCATGTTTATTAAAAAGAGTGCAAACAGACTATATAAAAATTTTGTTTTCATGTTCTTATATTTTAGAATTTAACTTGAACGCCTGCTGTTAAAACCCTCGGGCTAGGTAATCCGCCACCGGCACCGTTTGCAAGTTCCGGATCAATTTTGTTCGGCATATTTGAGAATGTATACAAGTTTTGTGCAGCTACGTACACCCTTAAGTTAGTAACACTTAAAGATTTCAAAATAGAATATGGTATGGTATAACCTATTTGTAAGTTACGTACTCTAACATAGGTTATATTGGTTTGCCAACCGCCGTGGTTGAAGTTTGTATTAGGTGCCGGATTGGTTTGTAAAAGCAACGGATACTTACCAACTACAATAGGGCTGTTTCTGTCAAATATGTCAGAATAGTAGCTTGAGTTATCAAATAAATACTGTGATGTATTACGGTTTGGTAACCACTCGCGCATGTAGGCACCGGTAGCACTGCTAAAACCCGAAGATGTCTGTTCAAATGTAAACAATGAACCACCTGTAAAATCGGTCCTAAGGTCAAACCCTTTATAGTTTACGTTAAAGCCAAAGCCAAAACTTAATGGAGGGACACTACCATTTGCACCATTTATAGTATAGGTCTCCCTGGTTTGATCATTTGGAGTAATAAAACCATCGCCATTTGTATCTTTGAAAATAAAATCGCCGGGTTTTTGGGTCGTGTTACCTTTGCCATCCTGGTCAACACCGTAGTTCTGTATTTGCTCCCAGTTTTGAAACTG
>Ga0247740_1000098_pt1 | contig 42120 bp, 43 predicted proteins | sample UWRJL148409B2_FD_180942 | JGI IMG/M metagenome (GOLD analysis project Ga0247740, IMG submission 180942) | Plant litter microbial communities from Arlington Agricultural Research Station in Wisconsin, United States - UWRJ-L148-409B-2 | ecosystem: Environmental > Terrestrial > Plant litter >...
GTAAAAGCTATTATTTGTCTTGGAGTTGATAATCATAAAATCATCAATGCTTTCGGAAATGTAGTAGATATCATGGTCGAAGTAAATAACATGAACGATGCCGTGAAAACTGCACAGCGTTTAACAGAAAAAGGCGATGCTGTTTTATTGTCTCCAGCCTGCGCAAGTTTCGATTTGTTCGAAAACTACGAAGATCGCGGAAAACAATTCAAACAAGCGGTCCACAATTTATAATTTTAGATTTTAGATTTTAGATTTTTTCTAAACTGTGAGATTAAAATTAATATTTAAGTTCTTTTGATTATGACGACGGATGAGATGAAGATGAGAACAAAGAAGTTCTCTTTGATGATAATTGATTTAGGGGAAAAAATGCCTAATACAAATGTGATTAGGTCAATTACAAATCAAATTGTAAGAAGCGGAACATCGGTTGGAGCTAATTATCGAGCAGTTTGTCGTGCCAGAAGTGATAGGGAATTTGTAGCTAAAATGAATATAGTTTTAGAGGAAGCAGATGAAACTTTATTTTGGTTAGAAATTATAAAAGAAAAAATGTGGATTACTAAATCTGAATTAGAAATGATTTGGAAAGAAGGAAATGAGTTAACAGCCATTTTCGTTAGTAGTTTAAAAACAGTAAACAACAGAATCAATAATAAATCGAAGGTTTGAAAATAATCTAAAATCTAAAATCAGAAATCTAAAATATGAAAGAGCTAGTTAACAAATTAAAAGGAGATAGGGTAATATGGTCATTCGTGGCTTTATTGGCGTTGTTTTCGTTTATGCCTGTTTTTAGTGCGAGTAGTAATTTAGCTTATATAGGTCACGGAACCGGTAACACACTTGGGTATCTGGTAAAACATTTGGCCCACATTTGTATTGGTTTCCTTATTATTTATTGGGTACACAGGATTCCGTATCATTATTTTAGGGCAATTTCAAAAATAGCATTGCCAGTAGTTTGGTTTTTGCTTTTGTACACATTGTTAAAGGGAACTGTAATTGCGGGAGCAAATGCAAGTCGTTGGATTCAGGTACCATTTATTGGTATTACGTTTCAAACCTCGACTTTGGCGGCTAGTATTTTGTTTATTTATGTTGCGCGTTATTTGTCAAAAACCAGAGAAGAAAATGAGCCGTTTCAAACGTCATTAATACAGCTTTGGTTACCTGTTTTTATAACATTAGCGTTGATATTACCAGCTAACTTTTCGACCACAGCATTGATATTTTCGATGGTAATTATGTTGACGTTTATTGGTAGGTATCCGCTAAAATATATTGGTTTTATTATTGGTTCAGGAATCGGAATGTTGTTGTTTTTCCTTTTGGTGGCGAAAGCTTTTCCGGATTCTAGATTCTTCAGCAGGGTATCCACTTGGGAAAGTCGTATTATGAACTTTACCACAGATAAGCCGGATGAAGACGATTACCAAATCGAAAAAGCAAAAATTGCAATTGCATCAGGAAAATTGGGCGGATTAGGACCGGGGAAAAGTGTTCAGAAAAACTTTTTACCACAATCATCTTCAGATTTTATTTATGCGATTATTGTCGAAGAATATGGTTTGGTTGGCGGAGTAGCTATTTTGGTTTTATACTTATTACTGTTGTTCAGGTTTGTAATTGCATCGCACAAAGCCAACACGCTATTTGGGAAGTTAGTCGTCGTCGGGCTCGGTTTTCCGATGATATTTCAGGCGATGATTAATATGGCGGTTGCAGTAGAATTATTACCGGTAACCGGACAAACTCTTCCGCTGATTAGTAGTGGAGGTAGTTCCATCTGGATGACGTGTTTCTCTCTTGGCATTATCATTAGCGTAACGAAAAAAGAAGAAGAAATCGCAGAAGAACAGGAAGAAAAAGAAAGAAGAAAAGAAGCGCTTCAGCGATTAATTGATAAAGAACTGGCCGAAGAAGATTTGGTTCATAATGAAAAAGAACCAGTTTATGAAGAAGAAGGGATGTATTCGATAGAAGATAATTCCAGAAATCCGATGAATGCAGTTTTGAATAAGTAAAAAAAAGAATACAAATAGGTTTTTAAAGCGAATAACTTTTAAAAATATGACAAATTATAAATTCATATTAAGTGGTGGCGGAACAGGAGGGCATATCTATCCTGCAATTGCTATTGCTAATGAATTAAAAACGCAATTCCCTGATGCTGAGTTTCTTTTTGTAGGAGCTCAGGACAAAATGGAAATGCAAAAAGTGCCTCAGGCTGGTTATGAAATCAAAGGACTCTGGATTGCGGGTTTGCAAAGAAAATTAACCTTGCAAAATTTGATGTTTCCGCTAAAATTGGCAACAAGTTTGCTAGAGTCAAGACGAATTATAAAACAGTTCAAACCTAATGTAGTTATAGGAACAGGCGGTTTTGCAAGTGGGCCTTTATTACAAGCAGCGGGAGGAGCAGGAATACCAACGGTGATTCAGGAGCAAAATTCATTTCCGGGAATTACTAATAAATTGTTGAGCAAAAAGGCCAATGCAATTTGTGTAGCGTACGGAAATTTGGAGCGATTTTTTCCTAAAGAAAAAATGGTTTTAACAGGAAATCCGGTTCGTCAGGATTTAATCGATATCGAAAGCAAACGTGATGAAGCAATTGCTTTTTATGGTTTAGATGTTAATAAAAAAACATTATTGGTTTTGGGCGGAAGCTTAGGTGCAAGAAGAGTCAACCAGTTAATCGAGAAAGAATTGCAAAATATGCTTTCACAAGATGTTCAGATTATCTGGCAATGCGGAAAGTTATATTTTGATGAATATAAAAAACACAGTCAACAACATGTAAGAGTAGTTGATTTTATCGAAAGAATGGATTTTGTGTATGCTGCGGCAGATGTGATTGTATCGCGAGCAGGAGCATCATCAGTATCAGAATTATGTATTGTTGGGAAACCGGTAATTTTTATTCCATCACCAAATGTAGCCGAAGACCATCAAACTAAAAATGCGCAGGCAATAGTAGATGCAAAAGGAGCGATTTTGTTGAAAGAATCAGAATTAGACAGTCAGTTTAGTATTGTTTTTGAAGCTTTGATGAAAGATCAGGGAAAACAAAAACAATTGAGTGATAATATCAAAAAGCTGGCAATGCCAAATGCAACGAAAGTGATTGTGGATCAAATTAAAAAGTTGTTATAATATAACTTTTTAAGAAAATTATAGAACATAATTAAAAAATTAGAACGCTATTTTTAGGCGTTTTGAGTTATTAAGATAAGAAAATTACAAAGGTCTAATTACTAGTTTTTTATAAAATAAAGCAAACTGTAAATAGCTCAAAAACAAAGTGAAAATGAATTTAAATCAAATACAAAACGTTTATTTTATTGGCATTGGAGGCATCGGAATGAGTGCGCTGGCCCGTTATTTTAAAAATATCGGGAAACAGGTTTCTGGTTACGACAAAACGCCATCGATGTTAACGAGCGAGTTGATTGAAAGCGGTATTGATATTCATTTTGAAGATAATATTAGTCTGATTCCTTCTGATTATTTTGTTGAAAATACGTTGGTGATTTTTACGCCTGCGGTTCCCAGTACACATTCTGAATGGCATTATTTTATCGAAAGAAATTACGAAATTAAAAAACGTGCCGAAGTTTTGGGAATTATCACCAAAGACACTTTTAGCTTTGCTGTTGCCGGAACACACGGAAAAACAACAACATCAAGTATTTTAGGGCATATTTTATATGAAAGCGGTGCAGATGTTACTGCTTTTGTGGGCGGAATTGTAGAGAATTACAATTCGAACCTAATTGGGAACGGTAAAACGGTAACCGTTGTAGAAGCAGATGAATTTGATCGTTCGTTTTTGCATTTGCATCCCAATATTGCCTGTATTACTTCGATGGATGCAGATCATTTGGATATTTACGGAACAAGTGAAGCAATCGAGGCTTCGTTTGTAGAATTTGCGTCGAAAGTAGAAGATAAGAATAACTTGTTTATAACAAAAGAATTGCCTCTTGAAGGAGTGCAGTGTGCTATAAATGAAGATGCTGTATATAAAGCTTTCAATGTTCGTATAGAAGACGGAAGCTATGTTTTTGATGTTCAGACGCCATCAGAAATCATGAAAGATTTACATTTTGGATTGCCAGGAAAACACAATTTAATGAATGGATTAATGGCTATTGCAATGGCTAAGACGTTTGGCACCCCGACCGACTCAATTGCAAAAGCCATTGCTTCGTTTAACGGAATCAGAAGACGTTTTTCGTACCAGATTAAGTCGGATAAATTAGTTTATATAGATGATTATGCACATCATCCAACAGAAATAAATGCTGTACATCAGGCAGTAAGAGAGTTGTATCCAAATCGTAAAGTGCTGGCCATTTTTCAGCCTCATTTATTTAGCAGAACAAGAGATTTTGCTGATGGATTTGCAGAAAGTTTATCTCGATTTGATGAAGTGTTTTTGATGGATATTTACCCTGCACGTGAGTTGCCGATGGAAGGGATTACATCGCAATGGCTGTTAGGAAAAATGACAAATTCGAACAAAAAAATTGTTGCAAAAAATGATTTATTAGCGGAAATCAAAGCCAGTGATGCGCCAATAATTGTAACAATAGGAGCTGGTGATATTGGAGAAATGGTTCCGTCAATCAAAAAAATGCTAAATGAAAATATTTAATTGGACAAATATTCGATTAATTCTCATTTTAGGGCTTGTTTTATTTTTATATTCTTTTGCTCAACATCGAAATGGAGATCGAAAATTAAAAAAATCGATGGTAGTTTTTGTAGGAGAAAATACGCTTTTTGTGAAGCCGGAAACGGTTAATAAATTGTTGATAGAAAATAAAAGAGACGCTTCCAGTATCCGAAAAGATGAGTTAGATTTGAATAAGATTGAGAAAAACCTTGATACGCAAGAGATGATTGAGAAGTCAGACGTTTTTGTAAGTATCGATGGGGTTCTAAAAGCAGTAGTAAAACAGAAGACACCAATAGCAAGAGTTTATGATGGTGACGCTTCTTTTTATATTGACTATGAGGGTAATAAAATGCCTTTGTCAGACAATTATACTGCTCGGGTTCCACTTGTTTCTGGGGCAATAAATAAAAAAAATAACGAAGATTTAGCTACTTTATTTCGCACAATTTATGACGATGCGTTTTTGAGAAAAAACATCATTGCAATTCAAATTATGCCGAATGGTAGCTTAAAAATGTTTAATCGAAATTATAATTACTTCATCGATTTTGGCAGAACGATGAATGTTGATAAGAAATTTAATAACTATAAAGCCTTTTTTCAAAAAGCGGTTTTAGATAGTTCGTTATATAAATACAGTAAGATTGACCTTAGGTTTACGGAACAAGTAGTTTGCACAAAATAATAGAAAATGGAAAAAGATAACATTGCAGTAGGTCTAGATATTGGAACGACAAAGATAGTTGCCATGATCGGCAAGAAGAATGAGTATGGAAAGTTGGAAATTTTGGGTATTGGAAAATCCAAAAGTTTAGGAGTTGCGAGAGGAGTTGTAAACAACATTACGCAAACTATTCAGTCCATTCAGCAAGCAATACTTGAGGCGGAAAACAATTCAGGTTATAAAATAAAAGATGTTGTTGTGGGTATCGCAGGACAACACATCAGAAGTATACAGCATACAGATTACATCAGCCGTAATAATCCGGAAGAAGTAATTGGCGAAAAAGACATTCAGCTTTTGATTGACCAGGTAAACAAACTGGCCATGTTACCGGGAGAAGAAATTATTCACGTTTTGCCGCAGGAATTTAAAATCGACGGACAGTCTGAAATTAAGGAACCAATAGGAATGTACGGTGGAAGATTAGAATCTAGTTTTCACGTTGTAGTTGGACAAGCTTCTTCAATCAGAAATGTTGGAAGATGTATTCAGAGTTCAGGAATCGAATTGTCTGGATTAACATTAGAACCATTAGCTTCGGCAGATGCTGTTTTAAGTCAGGAAGAAAAAGAAGCAGGTGTAGCCCTAATTGATATCGGTGGCGGAACAACAGATTTGGCCATTTTTAAAGATGGAATTATTCGTCATACAGCAGTGATCCCTTTTGGAGGAAATGTAATTACAGACGATATCAAAGAAGGTTGTTCGATTATCGAAAAACAAGCAGAACTTTTAAAAATAAAATTCGGATCAGCCTGGCCGGGAGAAAATAAAGACAACGAGATTGTTTCTATTCCGGGTTTAAGGGGTAGAGAACCAAAAGAGATTTCGCTTAAAAACTTATCTAAAATTATTCATGCCCGTGTGGTAGAAATTGTAGAGCAGGTTTTTGCAGAAATTAAAGCTTATGGACACGAAGATCCTCGTAAAAAATTAATTGCAGGAATTGTTCTTACCGGTGGTGGAGCTCAGCTAAAACACATCAAACAATTAGTAGAGTATATTACAGGTATGGATACCAGAATTGGATATCCAAATGAGCATTTAGCAGGAAATTCAAGCGAAGAAATTTCTAGTCCGTTATTTGCTACTGCAGTTGGTTTAGTAATGAACAGTATCGAAAATAGCACGCAAAGTGCTGTTAGAATGGAGATTGTAAATGAGCAGCCAAAAGTGGTTTACAGAAATGTTCCTCCGCAAGTGCAACAACCTGTACAACAACGATACGAAGTAGAAGAAAACTACGTTGAAAGAGTAGAAACTATCGAAGAATCAAGAGAAGTAAGAGGTACTGCAACTAAGGAAGAATCTACTGAAACAAAAATTAGAAGATCATTTTTTGACCGATATGTCGATAAAATCAAAGATTTTTTAGACAACGCAGAATAAATAATAAGAGAAAAGGAATTACTATTGGCCCCAAGTCAAGAAGTAAAAAATGTATTAAATAAGAATTTCAAAAACCAAAAAGATGATGAGCAACTCAGAATTTGGAAGTATTTCATTTGATTTACCAAAAAACCAATCAAATGTTATCAAAGTAATAGGTGTAGGTGGAGGTGGTAGTAATGCTATCAACCATATGTTTAAACAAGGTATTAAAGGCGTTGATTTCATCGTTTGTAATACTGATTCACAGGCACTACAAAACAGTTCGGTACCCAACAAAATTCAGTTAGGTATGAACTTAACAGAAGGTCTTGGAGCAGGAGCAAATCCTGATGTAGGACAGCAATCTGCTATTGAAAGTATCGCTGATATCGAGAAAATGTTAGACCGTGGTACTAAAATGGTATTTATTACCGCTGGTATGGGTGGTGGTACAGGTACTGGTGCAGCTCCGGTAATTGCACAATTGGCCAAAGAAAGAGAAATTCTTACCGTTGGTATCGTTACTATTCCTTTTCAGTTTGAAGGAAAAGTGCGTCAGGAACAAGCGCTTTTAGGAATCGAAAAATTGCGCAAGCAAGTCGATTCGCTAATTGTAATTAATAATAATAAATTAAGAGAAGTATACGGAAATCTTGGATTTAAAGCAGGATTCTCTAAAGCGGATGAAGTTTTGGCAACAGCCTCAAGAGGTATTGCTGAAGTAATTACGCACCACTATACTCAAAATATCGATTTACGTGATGCTAAAACTGTTTTATCAAACAGCGGAACAGCTATCATGGGATCTTCTGTTGCAGCGGGTGAAAATAGAGCCAAAGAAGCTATTGTTTCAGCATTAGATTCTCCGTTGTTAAACGACAACAAAATTACAGGAGCCAAAAACGTATTGTTGCTTATCGTTTCTGGATCAAACGAAATTACATTGGATGAGATTGGAGAAATCAATGATCACATTCAGGTAGAAGCAGGTCATAATGCTAATATTATCATGGGAGTTGGTGAAGACGAAACTCTTGGTGATGCTATTGCAGTGACTATTATTGCAACAGGTTTTGATGTTGAACAACAAAATGAAATTGTAAATACAGAGCCTAAAAAAATTATTCATACGCTGGAAGATGAGCAAAGAAGTGTTCATAATTTAAGCAATAAATCAGTTACTTCTTTTGATGTAAATGCAGAAACACCTACTGCAAAATCTGAAGAGAAAATTGTTTTTGATTTAATGGATGATGAAGATACCGAAATGCCATTTACAGCTACGCATGTTGCTCCAGTTGAAGTTGCTCCAATTGAAGTTGCACCAGTTGCTGTTACTCCGTCATTGAATGTTGCAGGCAATCCACCAATGAATGTTGTAGGTAATCCATCAGCGAATGTTGCAGGGAATAATCCATCGATGAATAAGGAAGAATTAGTGGTGATGTCTGAGTTTATCAAAAACCTTGACGTAACTTTCGAAATTGTTTCACCTATTACAGATATTGATTTTACTATTACGACTCCTGATACTCAAACTTTTCAGGATGTAAAACCAGTTCAGCAAGTTCAACAAAGAACTTTTGAAAGAGAAGAGCAAACCACTTTCTCATTCGATTTACCTCTTTTTAGATCAGAGCCAGAAGTTAAAAAAGAACCGGTTGCAGAACAGGAAAATAAAATTTTATTCGAATTATCGAATGAGACCCGTAACATAAAAGTAAATGATCCGGTTCAGTTTGTTCCGGTAACAGAACTTTCAGAAAAAGGAATCATCAAATATTCTTTGGAAGAGTATATGGAGGTTGAAAATGAGTTAGTAGCATCAAAGCCTGCTGATAAAGTGGTAGAAGATGTAATTCCTGCGGAATTAAATATCACTATGAAGCAAAAAAATGATTTTGCAAGTGAAGCTCATTTTACAACAACTTCAGAGGTTTCTCCGATGGAATTAACAATCGAGGAAACTTTACGTTTGAGAGCTGAAGAAAGAAGAAAGAAACTAAAAGAATTTAATTACAAATTCCATAACAATGTTTCCAGAATTGATGAACTTGAAAAAGAGCCTGCTTATAAAAGATTAGGTATCGATTTATCAAATAATCAATCAAATAATAACAATTCGAGAATATCAGTTGGAACAGATAGTAACAACGATTTGCAGTTGCGTTCAAACAATTCATTTTTGCACGACAATGTAGATTAAGTTTATAATCCTAATAATTAAGATAGCCCGAAAATTGGATTTAATTTTCGGGTTATTTTTTTTATCTTCGCACAGAATTTAAAATTTGACTTCTTTACTTAACTTTTAAAGTTAATTTTGTTGTCAGTTCAGGCGTTGGTCGGGAACAACTTTCAAATATATCAATTATAGGTATTACCTATTTAAATAAAAAATAAGATGAGTTTACAAGCATTAATCATGGACGAGATTAAAACCGCCATGAGAGCAAAAGATACAGTGGCATTAGAGGCCTTAAGAGCTATTAAATCTGAAATGTTATTAGCTGCAACAGCATCAGGTTCTAAAGAAGAATTAACAGAAGACGATGAAGTTAAATTACTTCAGAGATTAGTTAAAACCCGTAAAGAAAGTGCTCGTATTTTTACAGAGCAAAATCGTCCTGATCTAGCTGAACCGGAATTGGCTCAGGTTGCTGTAATCGAGAAATTTTTACCTGCACAATTAAGTGAAGAAGAAGTAGAAGCTGTAATTGCCAAAATTATCGCTGAAACCGGAGCTTCAGGAATTGCTTCAATGGGTAAAGTTATGGGATTAGCTTCTGCACAACTAGGAGGAACTGCTGAAGGAAAAACTATTTCTGCAATTGTTAAGAAATTATTAGTTTAAAAATATTAGATTTTAGAGTTCATTCAATAATCTAAAATCTAAACTCAACAATCTGCAATCAAAAGACCACGTAGTTCAACTGGATAGAATATCAGATTTCGGCTCTGAGGGTTGGGGGTTCGAACCCCTCCGTGGTCACACCTTGGGGCAAATCAGAAAACAGCTGATTTGCCTTTTTTTTAACTATCTAAATCCTTATGAAATGGGAGCATAATTCGCAATGTTTATTGATTCTTGTGGTTCGGCACTCTATTCCGTCAAAAATGAGTTTTTGAGGAAAATCGCACCAATTGTTTTCTTCTGATTGCCGTTGTACCTTCTTCGAATAATGTACACAAGTTAGAAATACTGCTAACTGTCTTGTTTAGTAAGTCTTTACGTTTGCTGTCCTTTTAATCCAATGGTCAATTTGGTTTCGAACCTGCTTATTTTTTCACTCTTTTTTTGCGGAATTTTCTTCTTTAAAAGCAGACATATCAAAATCGAGTGATGGCATTTTTTGATCCTGAAAAAGAATGAGGCAATAGGTTGTTTCGTCTTGCTCAATCCCGATTCTAAATAGAGCCCGCAACTGCGGCAATACAATGATCATGACCAATTGCTCTTTGGGTTAAAATTTCTTCAATATTGTTAAGTTTTTGGTTCTTCTTCTTTTAATTTCGCTGTAGGAATACCTGTTTTTAAGCAATGATAAGCGATAAATCAAAAGCCTAAGTATATACACGCTTGTTTAATGCTCTTTTTTCGAGGGTATTTATTAGGTTCTCAATATGATTGATAATTGAATTAGATCTCCTAAAAGTTTTGACATCTTGCTCCTAACAACCATTAGAAATGTTGTCATAAATTAAATCAGTCAGAAACCAGTTGCATTCCTTTATCAATTTCTTTTTAGATATACCGGCTTCATCTTAACTTATCAGGTAAAAATTGCTCGACCTTTTTAAACTAATAGTATGCTCGATCAGATTTATATCTGATTCCGGTAAACTTTTTTCTTTTAAATAGCTTTTCGATAATCTAATTAGAATTAAAATAGTTTCGTCGTCTATTTGGATCTTGTGATGTTCCTGATAGGTTTTAATAGATTCCCGAATCATTTTAAACAAAGTATCGTCATCGGCTTTTTCCAGTTTTACAATCTCAACATACCCCATAATTCTTACTCTTTCTCAATTCTTTTGCTATACTTCACAGCTCTAGGTCAAAACAAAAACGTACAAGGAAATGAGATTAAAGTTGAACTATCAAAAGACAACTATTTTTTAGTTGATATCAGTAGGTTAAAAAAAGTAAATATAATCAGAGGCAACGATCAAAAGTACCAACGGAAATTTGATTTCGGTGGCTATTTTTTCGTCGGGCTATTATCCTGTAAATAGCAAAAAAAACAATACATGATACTGTAGAGCGTTAAAAAAAAGAAGTTCATAAAAATACATTATATAATAAAAATCTTATAAAGATATTAATTATTTATAAGATTTTTATTGTTATATTTAAAGCGTAAATAAATAATTAAAATCTTTCATTATGTCGTTTTTAACAACATTGACAGTAGCCGGAAAGGACTACAAAGTATTAAGTGTAAGTTACGATTTAACTCAGGAAACAGATGCTTCAGGGCGTCCATCTACAGTAACACGTGGAGGAAGAGTAATGATCGAAGTAGAATCTACAGGAGGAACAGAATTGTTCGAATGGATGACCAACAATTTCGAAAGAAAAGACGGGTCACTAAAATTCATCAAGCGTGACTCTAATGCTACCTTAAAAGAGCTAAAGTTTATTGAGGCTTACATGGTGAAGTACAAAGAAAACTTTAATCATGACAGCGCAACTCCTTTAACAGAAAGCTTCATGATCTCTGCCCGCAAGATTTCTATGGGCGGAGGAGAATTTGACAACGCCTGGGTATAATCCTGGCAGGACTTTATCAAATTTAATGAAAGAAAATCCACTTGGGCTTCCTTCTTTTATGAATTTATTACACAGCTATTTTAATCGAATTATTTCAGGCTGAAAATGATATATATATAATTTAAAAAATACAACAAATGAGTTTTTTAGCAAAATTACATGTAGACGCAAAAGAATATAATATCCTTGATTTTAGTATTCGTTTCAAACAGGACATCGACGCTTCAAGCAGACCAACAGGAGATACCAAAGGAGGTATTGTAAAAATGGTCATTGAGGCAACCCAAGATACCGATTTTTTATCCTGGATGTTAAACAGAGATTTAACCAAAGATGGGAAAATTACTTTTTACAGAAGGGATGCCATGAGCAAAATGAAAGAATTAACATTTGTAAAAGCATATTGTATCGATTACGAAGAACAATTTAGCAGCACAAACGATATTCCTATGAAAATAACGATGGAAATTGTAGCGAAGGAATTGATTTTTGGAGATTCTAAATTTTTAAATAACTGGATAACGATAAATTAAGCTTTAAAAAGCTAACGATATAAAACCACTACATCATGTCAGAAAAAATTGAACAAGTACGTATATTCATAAATGGCTTTGACCATAATGTAATCTATTGTGATTTAAAGCTGTCACAAAAAATGGCAGACCACCATTATTTCTCTTTTTTGTGGCAGTTCACCAGTAAGCCGGTAATAAGTCCCAAAGATCAGGAAAAAGCGACCCGCAGCTATATAGGCAACGAAGTGATTTTTACTTTCAGATGTAATGGAATCGAGTTAATGTCCAAAGGAATAATCAAAGGATTAGATTCCAATTATGAATTTGGAAGCCCAATAGGATTACACGTTACAGGGGTAAGCCATACCATCGCCCTGGATGATATGACAAAATCAAGAATTTTTCTCGAAAAGAACCTCCAGGAAATAGCACAGGAATTATTTGCTGAAGAAAGTTCAGGAGAGTTTTATCAGCGAGAAGCAATCCTGCCGACTTACACCAAAAGATTACCTTTTAAAACACAGTATAACGAAAGCAGTTTTGATTTCATGAAACGACTTTCAGCGCAATATGGACAATGGCTTTATTTTGATGGGATGCGCATGCAGTTTGGGCAGACAAAAAACTCCAAAGTAACCTTAATCAATGGAGCCTCGCTGCATAAATTTAAGATACAAACCCATTTAGTCTCCCATAAAACTGCTTTTGCAGGATATGATTACAGCAATGCAGCAACTATAGAAAATGCTGCTGTAAAGACCTCTACAGGTAGCAGAGATAGTTACGCAGCTATAGTTGGAGCTAATCAGGGACAGATAGCACGTCCAGATCTAAGCCACGGAGCATATACCAATAATGCCCAAAACAAAGACGAGATCGATCAAATGGTCGAACTTCAGGCTGACGGAAGAAATGCCAATAGTATTTTTTATAGCGGAATTTCGTATTTGCCCATCGGTGTGGGTCAGGTATTTACAATACAAAATTTAACAGTATCACACGAACTTGTAGCAATAGAAGTTATTCACCATTCGCAGATAAACGGAAATTACACCTGTGAATTCAAAGCTATTCCTGCAGATGTAAAGGCACCACATTATACCAATGTTGAAGTATTTACAAGGGCCGACAGCCAGCCGGCAAGAGTAAAAGACAACAACGACCCCGAAGGAATGGGACGTGTAAAAGTAGAGTATTATTGGAAAGGCTGGAACAACACCAGCGACTGGATGCGATTAATACAACCGTACGCAGGAGATGGAATGGGCTCGCACATAATCCCCGAAATAGGCCACGAAGTTTTAGTAAACTTTGAAGGCGGTAATGTAGATTGCCCTTATGTAACAGGAAGTCATTATAATGGAACTGCAAAATCCGGTCAAACTACACCAAATAATGACCTAAAAGTAATGCGTACCCGCTCAGGAATTATTATGGTTTTTAACGACGCCGAGGGAAGTGCTTTAATCGAAGATCCTAGTGGAAACAAGTATTTTATGGATGGAAAGGGCAATATTTTTGTCACTGCTCCTAAGAATATGACTTTTAATGTTGGAGAGGATCTTACTATTAATGTAGGAAAAAATATGACCACTCAGGTTGGAGAAGATCAAAGTACTGATGTTGGTAAAAATAAATCGACAACTGTAACCAATAAAATAAGCTTGCAAGCTCTGGAATACAAACAAAATATTGATAAAAATAAAACTATGGACATTGGTGGCGACTTGAATGAAACAACTGGAAAAACCACACATCATGCTAATGGTAATATTTTAATAAAAAGTGCGACGGTAGCTAAGTTATTAGGGGCTGAAGATGCAGAAGTTAATATAGGGTAAAATGATAAAGAAATATTATAAAGATTATATTAAAACTTGGGAATCAATATTCAAATTAGAAGAATCATTATGCAGAAGAGATTTTTGGGCTTTTGTTTGTATAAATTATTTGTTCACGTTTATTTTATGGTTAAATTCTTTTTCTTCTTTTGGACAAGCTCTTCGTTTGATTTTTTTTTATCTCCTATTTTAGCAGGAGTAAAAAGGATGAATGATTTAAAAATGTCACGATATTATGCTTTTATTCCTTTCTATAGTTTTTACTTATGCTTGTGGCCAAAAGTTAGTGAAGAAAATTTAAGAAAGGTGGGCGTTTTACTAAATCTGAAAACTTTTTTTAAAATAGCACTATTCTCTTTTATGATTGGAGTAATAAACTTTGCATGGTTATTAATACGCCCCAACGATCTTTTTTATGGACTTTATATTGCTTTTTGGATTTGTACTCTTTTATATCCCTCATTAACAATTATAATTATTTTATCAATTAGTATTTTTAAAAAAGAGAGAATTACAAGTGAATACTTATATGTCTATTTTCTATTAGCACTAATTTTTACATTAGTAATAACAGAATCACTACTCTATTATTCCACAAAATAAATTAAGAAAAGACTTAATGTCTACTATTAATAGCAAAAGAAACAAGTACTAGAATGACACAATATCTAAAACTACTAATTTTTGGTATGCTGCTAAATGTAACAGCCTCCTGCCAAAATAAACCACAAAGTACAATGTTACAAGACTATACAAAATTACCGGAATTCGAATGGGTCGAAAACCTAAACTGTCCTACAGGTTACCCAATAGCAGTATACAGGGGCGGACTGGAAGGAGATGGAGGATTTGTGAGTTTAAGCGATAGATTCTCGACCGGTATACGAGGCTGGGGTTCCAGCGGAAACGGCACCAGTTATGGAGTTAAAGCTTTGCCAAGCCGCATTAACTGCATCTGGATTTCGTACGCCGAGGACTGTGCCTATTCTATAGATACCGATATTGATTATGTAAGAGCAGTTCAGCTTTTTAAGGAAGGATATCAAGACAGTAGTTTCTTTTTTAATGGAGACGGAGAGTATAAACAAACCACTTTTAGAACTATTTTAGTAGGCTTTGCACCTGGCGGCGTTGTGGTAATCTGGGCTATGGGAGCAGGAAGAACGGTAGAAGTTGGGCGCTATAAAGGCGAAAAATATACCGTTCCTCAAGCAGAGATAGCCAAATTAGACAACCATGAGCGACTATTATTTGATCCTGTTGATCGCAAGAATATCATGCTCAATACCAAAGTAATCCCGCTGGAGGTGCGCGAAGCCAATGCCGGCAAACCCATCCCTTATGGTTTATGGGATACTTATAGAACTAGATATACTTGGCGACCAGTTTTTATTCTAAGAACTGAAGGAGAAATGGTGGCGACCTATTATAATATGTTTAATGGAGAAGCCGAAGAAATATTTGCAGAAGGACTTACAGAAAATAAATTTGAGAAACGGGCTATACCTACAGGCGTAAATTTTGGTTGGAGAGACAAAGATGGACAAGGTTATGGAGGGAGAATTATTTTTGAAGAACAAGAAATTTTTAGTGCGTTTGAGGAAATATACAAAGACAATAAAGAAGGAGAGGCTGAGCTGCAATTTAGTATTAACTACAATAATGATTATGTTACCGTATTGCTTAAGCAAGGCGATAAGGAAATAAGACTGCCAAAAACTGCAGTAAAAACATATTATTCTAGTAAACTAACTTTAAAAAAATAATTATGGGAAAAGCAATTGTTCGCAACACTGGATCAGACGATGATAAAAAAGAGGATGAATTGCGTCTTACTTTCGGGATATTTATTGATGGTACACTTAATAATAAAAAAAACACACAACTGCGCCGATATTCTCGTAACGAAACTGAAAATAGTGTCATAACCAAAGAAAAAAAAGATGCGGATAAAGAGAGAGAACGAGAAGATTATAAAAAAATTAAATCTGGCAAAGCAGTTCATATCCCAAAAGGTTTTAAAAATGCACTGGAATACAAAGAATATCTTGAGGGTGTCAATCGCACTTGGTGGGATGAGCTAGGTACTGAAAACAGCTACAGCAACGACGATACCAATGTAGCCAGAATGTGGAGTTGCTGTGACGAAGATAAAGCCATTTATGTAGAAGGAATGGGCACCAGCGATAATAAACAGGACAGTCAGGATGGATTTGCTTTTGGTTCAGGTACTACGGGTATACGTGCCAAAGTAAGACTTGCCTGTAAGCGAGTAGCAGAACGGATTCAAGAAACCAAAAAAATAAATCCTGACTCAAAAGTAAGCCAAATAACGTTTGATGTATTTGGTTTTAGCCGTGGTGCAGCATCAGCACGTAATTTTGTACATGAAGTCAATACTAAAAGAGAATATGCTGTGAAGCCTATAACAATTCCAGATGGTTTTTATCCTCTAAATAATCATTCTACCAACGATTTTCTGCAAAAAAAATACAGGGACGCTTTTGGAGACGCAGATGGTCTTGAGATAGACCCAAAAGGGTTAATAGATGGTAAGATGCCTAAATGTGGACATTTGGGATATAGTTTGATTAAAGACAGAATATTAACCCCAGATGAGTTAATAGGTATAAAAATTATTGTTCGCTTTATAGGTATTTATGATACGGTTTCCTCTTATTATGAAAGAGGAGCGCTGGGAGCTTATGATGATTCTGGAAACCTCGAAGATGATGGTGGAAAAGTAGTCACTTTCTCTGCCAGTGATTTTGAAGATGATGAAAAAGAACTCGGCCTGCAGGAATTAGAGCTCAAAGGAGATGCCTCTAAGTTTCAAAAAATGGTGCATTTTACCGCTCAGGACGAGCATCGACAAAACTTTGCCCTAACCAAAATCAATCAAATCCCCGATAGGGCAATTGAAAAAAACCTGCCAGGGGTACATTGTGATATAGGTGGTGCCTACGAAAATGAGGATAAAGAGATTGTAGATGAAATAGCTACTAATATAAAAGATGGCCTATACAGAAGAAAGGAATTTAAATGGAAAAAACCTGCTAGTTTCCTATATTCATTACTACCAGATCTTCCGGAGCCATTAGGTTTAACAGCAGTAAGACAAGATTTAATAGATCAATACTGGTATTTGCCCCCAGAATTAACTATAAATCCCGACTTCTTCTATATGAAATTAACAGGGAAAAGAACCGTAAGAAAAGAGTATAGTTACATACCGCTTCATTTTATGGAGGAATATTGCAGGCAGACTAACATGCGAGAATATATAACATTACCAATAGCTCCAAAATATCCGCTTGGTAATTCTTTTCTGGAAGGAGTAAAAGAGCACCTGCATGATTATGTTTTTGGAGATGCTCCCGAATGGAAGTTTAAAAATGATGCACAGCTGGAAAAAGAAAAGTATGAGGCTGAGGAAAAAGCTAAGCAGGAAGCTAAAATAAAAGAAGCGGAAAAGGAATTTGAGAGACAAAAAGCTAATTGGAATTCAATAACCATGAAGCAAGATAATCTAAATCGCGAAAAATACGAACCAAAAATCCAGGATAAGGTACTTATAGATCTCGAACAAAGTAAAGAGGTGAAACCTACAGAACTCGAGGAGATTGTGGTTTACGGGTATAGTAAGCAAAACGCACTAAGAAAATTGCGTCACGAGTACCTACATTGGTCTTCTCATAGAGATTGGTTTGGTATGGAACCACCTAATGCGAATAGAAAAAGAGCATCTTTTCCAAAAAAATAATTGAAGCATGATATCGCTAACCTGTTTTTTACCGGAATCTTATTTAGAAAATATTTTAAATAAAGTACAGCCCTATAAGTTCACAACCAGAACAATAGACAGGTCTAATAAGAACCGAATTATTGAATCTAAACTTATTCGAGATGTAGAAATTACATATATGGGCAAAAGGAAAGAGCTTTTTGTTTTTCACGTATTAACAACCAAAGCTGTTATAAAATCTGATCAGGCCATACGAAATGAAAAACTCTTAAAAGAAGATGTTTTCGCATTTGGCATTGTAGTATTAGGAGCAAATGAAAAGGGAGAAATTGTAAAAGTTTACAACCTTAATGAAATGAAAAACAGATGGAACAAAAGAAAGCAAGAATTAAGGGAGCATAATTCTGGGTATGAATTTGATTTTTTTGTTGATAGTATTGAAAATATTCTAAGCAACGAAGAAAAAATGCTTTTTTTTCTGAACTCTAAGAACATGTTAGGTTTGTATTTTAATGGATTCTTTGGCAAAAGTGATAATAATGAAATACCTAAGAAAAGAACAACTTCTATACTTGAGTATGATGATCTTGAGGTTACTGAGCAAATATGGGTTGATAAGAAAGTTCCTAAATTTATAATTACAGCACAAAAAAGTAATGATGAAATTAAAAAAATCATTACTACCAAGGATGAAATAGAAAAATACGAAGGCGAATTATTGTATGACAAAAACAATCAATTACTAGATGGATTCTTAGAAATAGAAGATAAAAACAAGAACATAAAATACGGTATATCATGGGTTGGATAAAAGATATGTTTGGAGAAGGCAGTAGCGATCCAAATCATTGGGATAAAAAGTTCAAAGAACGCATGGCAAAAGAGCAAAAGGAAAAAGAGGAAATCTTTGACATGAGCAAAAACGTAGATCAAATAAACGAACGTAGGGCAGATAATGCAATAGAATATCGAATAGCACAAAAAAAAGGACGTGAGCAAGAAGTTGAAGAAGAAAGAAAAAAAGAAGAAAAAGCTTCTGATGACTTAAAACTTGTTATCGATACCGCAAAACTGCAATGTGATTTGTGTACTAATCCTATTGGAGATCTTAAAGTCAATTTTCGTACTCCTACAATACAAGGTAAGAAAACCGCTACTGTAAAAGAAAAAGATATGAAGAGCCTTATTTTTAAAGGCAATTGTAAAAAAAGCCCTAATAGCTCTAGCCCATGCGCATCCGTAATGCAATTAGGAGATTGGAAAGATGTCGGAAATGTAAAAGTTCAGGAACAATTTCCTTTACTTCTTAAAAGCACAATAAAATGTAATTACGGAGGTATTGATATAAAAATTACAGATTGCGGTCAGCGTAATGAACCATCGGGTATTGATGCAGTACCAAAAGAAGCAAAAAAGAAACAAATTCTTAGTGCAGTTTGGATGTGTGCAGAAATGAAAGAAGAAATAGAAAATGCAAGTTTTGGACAAACAGTAAGTATTCTGGCAAAAACTAAAAATTACAGTGAAGGAGAGACATTATCTTTAGTCGTAACAGAAGTTAACGATAATGATGTGGCTGAAGGAATTAAAAAAATAACAGTTACAGGTAAAGTAAAAGCAGATGGGTCTGTTGAATTACGAGAAGAAGTTAAAATTGGTTTTGCTACAGCCAAACCTACTGAAACATCACCTCAGGAAGCAACACCTCAGGAAGCAACAAAACTAGAATATAAAAAAGATGAAATTCATTTAACTCACGAAGGTAAAAGCTATACAAAAGCTGAATGGAAAGAATATCAGGACAATTGGCATGACGAAATGGAGAAAAGAAATACTGGTAAGAAAAAAGGATTTTGGGGATAAATAATTTATATAAACGGGATTGATAAAATTATCAATTTTGGAAAAAAGGTGTATCAAACATATCTAAATATATTTTAAAATGGATGTATTACAAATTTCTGGTCTAAATGGTTTTACAGGAGAACAATTACGGATTAATCCAAGCGGATATTTTTATACAAAAGAAGGAGTTTACCTTGGTAAAACTGATACAGGTGATAATGTTTATATTACTGATGAATCAAGTTTTTTAGAGATAAAAAAAGGCAAAAATGTTTCGAAAGACAAAATTTTTTATTTTACAGAGAAATCAGAATTAAATAATGAAAAATTTCTCAATAGAGCAAACTGGGCTTTTGGAGAAGGTGGAGGTGCTTTTGCAGACAGATATGCTATGACAATAAAAAATCTTAGGTTAGCAGGTAGCTCTGGTTATGGACCACGAGCTTTTGAATCAGATGAAGCAATGTACAAAAGAACAATGTCTCATGGTAAACCCGCAAAAACATTGTATCCAGACTATCTAAATGGAAATTACAAAGGAGCTAATGCACAAGCTTTTGCATTAGCTAAGCGGAATTTAACAGATTTAAACAAAAATGAAAAAATGAATATAGCAATTAAGGCTGTAATTAATTCGTTTAGGGATGACTCGAAGAATGAAGGCTATAACAACTGGAGAGGATCTGGTGATACATTATATAGCGAAGAGGAAAAAAAGGAGGCAGACAAAAGTAGTGGTAAAATTACAATAGATGAACTAAAGAATAAAGGGAAGGTATATGGTTACGTAAATACACGAAAAGACCATTACTGGGAAACCGTCGGGAAAAAATATAGAAGACATTCATTTTTAAAAATTTGGTATGAAAAAAAATAATTTATTTATAATCGTTTTGATGCTTTTGCATTTCGCTTCTTTTGCTCAGGCAAACAAAATAAAAATTAAATATTCCATTAAAAATGAAAAGACTTTTAAATATAAAGGAAAAGTTATTGATGGAGATACTTTAACGGGATATGTACCATCTAAAAAGATTTTTTTTAAGAATAAGCAAAACCTAAAATTGTATTTTATTGATGATCAGGTATTTTTAAATAATCAACTGCTTTACTGTTTTAAAAATGTTCAGTATTATGAATCTTTATTATTTATAAGTGCCAATAATAAAGAATACTTATACCTCTATCCTCATTATTATGGGCGTGTTGGACCATATATTTGGTATGAATTAGGTGTTTTAATTGAGATTAAACCAACACCTGTAATAAAGGAGAATATGGATTTTTTTGAGGATTATGAACTAGACCGTTTACTAAAATTCAAGAAATATAAAATTAGGAATTTAAAAAACAAATCATGTGATGACGGATCTATTGATTAAGTTTTCTTGGGATAGAATTAAACCAAACAGCTATATTTTTAACCCCTTAATTTGCGTTTGTTATGATGAAGCTTAAACGTATATTAAGTATTTTTTTATTTTTATTAATGCATCAAAATGTATTTTGTCAGCAGTTTAATAATAGCAATATGCTATTATTTGAAAAATCAGATAGTGTCGTTGTATCCAATATATTTTATCGAGGTAAAGAATTTAATGCGCCTTTAGCTATAAATATCATACCCGCTAAAAGAGACAGTATAACAGGTGAGTTAACACTTCCCTATAATGAGTTTAAAGAAGAAAAAGATACAATTTTTGAGAAATCTAGGAAAAGATTAACGAAGAATCAGATTTCTACATTAAATAGTTTTTTGCAAAATAAAAAATCATATTATAGTACCGGTGTCGCATTATTAGGTCATTATGATATTGAAATTAATTACTACGAAAAAGGTGTTGTATTTCAATTTTTAAGAATGTCATCAATAACAAATAAAATTACTATTTATAGAAAAGGATGTAAAAGAGTTACTGATAAAAATAAGCAAGAAATAGATCCATGTTTATTTTACGGTAATGTAAGTAAAAATTTTAAAAAGTACATTTTACAATTAGCAGTAAAATAAATGTTCCAATAAATTAGTAAATGAGACAAGAGCGAATAAAGGACAGAGTACTAAAAAGAGCAGCCAGATCCTGGGGATTTTCGGACGTGGAGATGGAAACCTCATTTGATCCGGTGGTAGCCATGATGCTAAATGCATTGTCTTATGAGTTAGAAAAAATTGCACATGAGCTTGAAGATTCAAAGACTCGCGTAGTTGAAAGAGTACTAGAGGTTATGTTTCCAGAAGTTACTGCCGGAGCCAGACCAGCCAGAGCAATTTTGCATGCTATCCCTGTTGATAATAATGTAAAAGTTTCCTTGCAAAACCAAATGACAGTAAACAAGAGGATTCATAATATTTACAATCCGTTGGAACCAATAGTTAAAGAAATAGCACTTTCACCAACTTTGGAAGTAAAGCTATCTTCTTGCGAGATCAAGTATATTGCGTATGAAAGGAATTTACATATAGTTTCCAATCTTTTTTATAAAGACTCTGTTCGGGATTACAAACAGACTTTACCTTCCGGGATTGTTTTTTTGGGTATCGAATTAAGCGATAATAACGTACTCGAATTGGAGGATTTAATGTTGTATATCGATAGTAATAACACACACCAGACAGAAATGTGTCATTACTACCTAAAACAAATGAAATGCTTTCATGATGGTACTGAAATTAAAGTTGAAGAAGGTTATAATGTGCCGATAAATCGCAATATAATCAATTGTAATTATACACATCTTACTGAGGTAATGCAGGAAGTAAATGAGTTCTACTTTGATAATTTTTATACATTAAAAGGGCAGTTAAAACATAAATCTGTAGACAAATATAACGCGGAGCATATTGCGTTTAGCGAAATAACGAATAAAAATGACAAACCTCTTATTTGGATAAAAATGGTTTTTCCAGAATCCCTGATACCTCAAATACTGGATAATATTTCATTTGCCGTTAATTGCTTTCCAGTAATCAATAAAAAAAAACATATTATAAATAATCCACTGAACGGGTTTTTATCTTATGTAGCGCTGGATACTGCTAATAACATCTATTTGGATATCGATACTGTTATAGATTCATCCAATAATCATTATGAGATAAAAGAATTCAATGATGGTGTTATAGAAGAAGGAAATGCCGTCTTGCGGACAGGAGGAGTTTCTAGATTTGATTCCAGAAGTGCTTCTGAATTACTGCAGAATGTACTGGGATTATTAAAGGATGAAAGTTCTTCTTTTTCAGGTATTGGCAATGATTTTATAAATGACTCATTAATAAAAATAAACCAGCTTTTAGCTTCGGTAGAGCAACGAGCTAAAGAAAGCACTTTTTCTAAAAATAATGACTATTACTTAATGATCAAACCCTTGGGAGAAGATTTGAAAGGCAAATTATGTACCATAAATTATTGGTCGACTTGTGCAGAGGAAGGAAATAATATTAAAGCAGGTACAGTTCTGGAATCCAAGGGAGATTTATCTTTTGTTAGTAAGCAAACTATATTAGTTACAAACACAGTTGGTGGTAGGAATAAGCAAAATAATAAAGATAGAATCCTGGCTTATCGTAATGCTTTACTAACACGTGGTAGAATTGTAACTATAGCTGATATAAAGGCTTTTGGATTTAGTTACTTTAAAAGTTCTATCACTCATATTAAAGTAGAAAAAGGAACGCGAAAAGAAATTTCTATAAAAGCAGGATTTAGCAGAACAATAGATATTTATTTAAAAATAAACGCGGTGGAAAAAGAACATTTATCTGTAACTGAGTGGGATTATCTTTGCGAGAGCTTTATGAAATATCTAAAGAACAATTCATCGAATGTATTTCCTTACCGATTGTTTATTGAGGATTAGTCTTAATTATAAATAAAAAAAATTAAGTCATCTTGTTTAAAATATGTCCAATTCTAATATGTAATCTTTAAATAGTTTTTCTTTTCAAACTTCTTTCAACTCGCTTAAAATCTGAAAATCTTCAAGTAAAAGGTTCTATTTTTATACCAGGGAGTTCACTATGAAAAACAAAAAAGCCTGCAAAATAATAATTTTGCAGGCTTTTTTGTTTGACAAAAATATCTGCAATTTTGTTTGATTAGTTGTTAAGCTTAACAACCGAAATTACTTAATGTTAAGCTATTTTTAAAATTTGTGGTTTTTATAGTTGTTTTATTTCCATATTCTATGTTCGCATATAAAATCGAGTATCTTTACCCGCAACTGTAATAAAGAATATCTGGACTATCGAATAGTTTTCCTTTTCATAAATCAAAATTCGTGTTGGAATTTTAAAGTTATAAATAAACAAAATTTCCTTAATAAATTATAATCATTACTAGTGCCAATTCCTTTTAGGGTTTTTATTAGTTTTTGCACTCAACCTTAATAGTAATAGCATATGACATTAATATCCAAAGAAAAATTTTCTGAAGCTGCCGGCCTTTCTAAAATTCCTATTCCCGGATTAAGCTCTTATTTAATGAAAGTAATGAAAATTAACAACTTAAATACCATTGTAAAAGAGGGAGGTAATCTTGAGGGCGAAGATTTTGCTAATTACGTTTTAAATAGAATTGGAGTCAAAGTCCAATTTGATGATACAGAATTACTAAACATTCCTGGAGAAGGTGCTTTTATTGTTATTGCAAATCATCCTTATGGCGGTATCGAATCGTTAGCATTATTAAGTACAATTGCGAAAAGACGTCCTGATACGATGTATATGGGCAATTTTTTATTAAAGGAAATTCCAAATCTTGCAAAATGTATTATTGCTGTTAATCCATTTGAAAATGTACAAAATTCTGCTAGCATTACGGGATTAAAAATGACACTGAAAGCACTAAGTGAAGGTATTCCTGTTGCAATTTTTCCTGCGGGAGAAGTTTCATCTTATGATTTTAAGACAAGTGAGATCACAGATCCGGAGTGGCATCCTGTAGTAGGCAAGGTTATCAGTAAAGCAAATGTGCCTATTCTACCTATCTATTTTCATGGAAATAATGGTTTTTTCTTTAGTATGCTAAAGTCAATTCATCCTATGCTGCAAACTTCAAAACTAATTTCTGAGCTCTTTAATAAACAAGGACATGCGCTAAAAATGACTATTGGAAAAACAATATTTTTAACTGAGGTAAGTAGCAAAGCTTCAGATCCTTTACTATTGAAAAATCTTAGAAATAAACTGTACGCTCTTAAAAACCAATTGCATAATTAGTACAAAAAATTGAATATTAATAAGGAGCTGGAGATTTTTTATTTTAAGAACTTTTCTTTGGCTTTTTTACCAGAAAGTAAAGTGCTGCCAGAAAAACAATTATATAAAGAACTGCAAGTGCCGGTTTCTCAAATTTTAGGCTTTCAAAGTCAAACTGTTTATATAATGTTACTCCTAAAATGATTACAACAACCATCAAAGGAAACGATAATGATTTTTTATTTTCCATTTTATTAATGTTTACAATTAGATCAATATATTTCTGTTACAACTCTTTCACAATTAATTCGTTGCAATAAATTTAGTAAAAATACTGTAAATATAGTTATACTGATTTTTTGGGAAATTACAACAACTTCTGCACTTCCAATTCTGCAATAATTTGCTTTTTCATTATAGTATGAACATAATCTTTTGCCTCAGCATAAGAGATGGAATATTTACGCGGAATATCTTGTAAATGTGCAGGGAAGTTTGCTAGTAATGTATCATAATAAAGATCTAATTCGCTTTCGTTGGGCATTTCGAATTGTAAGCGCAATTGAAATCGTCGCAATAAAGCGGTGTCAATAGTGTGGTAATGATTGGTAGCACAAATGAGCAAACTATCAGCGGGTAAATAATCAATCAACTGAATAATTGTGTTTACCAGGCGTCTCATTTCGCCAACGTCTTTATCATCACTATCCCGGCTTTTACCTATTTGGTCGAATTCGTCTAAAAATAATACAGCCTTTTCTCTAATCGCCTTATCGAAAATTGCTTTTACATTTTTTGAAGTTTCACCAATTCGCGCATTGATTAAAGTACTCAGATTGATGATTACGATATTTTTGTTTAAAGCAGTCGCAATAGCTTTTGCCGTTGTTGTTTTGCCACAGCCGGAATGACCATGAAGTAATATTTTGTTATCAACTTTAAGATTATACTTTTTTAATTCGTCAAGATATTGATGCTCTTTGATGGTTTGATGTAAGGCGGCTTTGTTTTCTTCGCTAAAAAGTAAATCGGCTAAAGCTACTTTTTCGGTATCGTTTACGGTAAGTTCGTATAGATTCATCTCAATTTTTATTTGATGCAAAATTAGATTTTATTCTGCAATATTTTCATTCCATATCTCTTTTCCCAAAAAGCGGTTTCCAAAGATCGAAGTACCAATTCTCACCATATTAGATCCTTCGGCAATAGCCAGTTCCAAATCCTGCGACATTCCCATAGAAAGTTTTAGTTCACTTATTCCTTCTATTTTTGCTTTATAAATTTCATCCCTGATTTCTCGGAGTAATCTTAACGAAGGCTGCATTTTTTCTTTTTCGACATCTAATAAACCAATCGTCATCAAACCTTTTATTTTTAAAGTCCCGTAATGGTTCATTTCACGAATAAAAGAAATTACTTCATCAGGTTTAAGCCCAAATTTACTTTCTTCGAATGAAGTATTCACTTGTATAAAAACATCCAGATTTCTTCCTTCTTTTTGTAATTGTTTGTCGAGTTCCTGTGCAAGATTCAGTCGGTCAAGTGATTGTATACAAGAAACATATTTTAAGACATCTTTTATTTTGTTGGTTTGAAGATGACCAATAAAATGGCGTTCTACGTTTAATTCTTTTAAGCCAGAATCTTTATCCCGTAATTCCTGCATTTTGTTTTCACCAATTAAATTTTCACCGGCTTCGATTGCAATCCTGATTTTATCGGCAGGAACCGTTTTGGTAGCCAGTAATAATTGTACGTCAAGAGGATTTCTGCCTGAAAGTTTACAAGCAGCTTCGATTCGATCATGAACCTCTTTTAAATTGGAAATTATCATCTCTTTCATTTGGCAAAATTAAGATTTGCCCCAATTAAAGCTGCGATCCAGTTTTTTGTATTTAAAGTAGTCCAGTTTTTATTTTGTTTTTAAAATTATAACCAGACCAGTAATAGGTAATAAATACGAAAACTGGATGATGCAGCATCTTAGTAACAGCAGTAAATTTGTTCTATCAAAAAACATCAATTATTTAATAGTATATAATATGAAAGTAGCAGTATGGGATACTTATGTAACCCGAAAAGACGGAAAAATTATGCATTTTGATATTCTGGTAGATGAGAATACAAATGATGCAAATGCAATTTTTGAATTTGGTAAAAGTTATTTAAAAACAGTTTCGCAAGAAGGTCAGCCTTTAACTTCAAAAGAATGCAGGTTTTGCCACATAGATAAAGCTCCTGCCGAAGTAGAAAACCAAATTCGTGAAAATGGTTTTTCTATTATCGAAATGGAAAATTGTAATTAATTATTCTGCCAAAATAGAACAGAAGTGATGATAGACTGAAAGTGTTTTTACTTTTTCAGTCTTTTTTATAGGTATTCTGAAAGTGCTATAATTCCCTGTTCCATTTGTTGTTCTGTCAGCGATGCATAACCTAATCTAAATCCGGAAGCAGAATTGGTACAACTAAAATTTTCAGGGTTCATAATTTTAATGCCTTTAGTCAATAATTGCTGGCAAACAAAAGGTAAATCAATTGTATCATTTGGAACTATCCAAAAAGCCAAACCTCCTTCTGGTTTAGTAAAAGTAATTTTATCTTTGAGATGCTGTTTACAGAGACTTTCAAAATAATCTCTTTTTGCTTTATAAATCAAGTTGGTTTTTTTAAGATGCCTTTTGATGATACCTTCATTGATAAGATGCAATACCGCTTCTTCCATAATATTATCACCTTGCACATCGATTATTTTTCGATGTTCTCCTACCTTCTCAATTCTTTCAGGCGTACTTACCAAATAACCAATTCGCAATGCCGGAGCTACAATTTTGCTTAAAGTGCCAATGTAAATAAAGTTTTGTGCACTTTCATAACTCGAAATAGGTAAAATTGGGCGCTGACCAAAATGAAATTCATGATCATAATCGTCCTCGATAATCGTAAAACCGTATTTATTGGATAATTCGATAAGCTTTAATCTTTTTTTAAGGCTCATTGTTACCGTCGTCGGAAATTGATGGTGAGGCGTAACGTATATGGCTTTTATAGCGTTATATTTTTTCAGGTATTCTTCGACTTCTTCCAAATTCAAACCATCCGGAGTAATGCTTACCGGCAGTAAAGCTGCGCCGGCATTTTCAAAAGCTTTCCATGCCGGCTGATAACCCGGATTTTCGATCATAATATAATCCCCTTTCGAGAATAAAGAATGTGCTGCCAGATACATTGCCATTTGGCTGCCGCGCGTAATACAAATTTGATCGAGGGAAATATTCATTCCTCTTTTAAAATTCAGCATTTGGGCAATTGCTTTTCTAAATTCAGTATTCCCAAATTCATTGCTGTAGCCCATGATTTGCCAACGCGATTTCCTGTTGAATATTTCTCTGTAAGCACGCGCCAGATCTGTCATAGGAGCAAGGCGGCTATCAGGGAGACCGTCATCAAAAACAAGATGCGGTTTTATCTCTTCCTCAGTAGTATTTGCTTTTTGTTGCTGTTTTTTTTCGAGTCCACTTTCAGGTAATACATCAGCCACAAAGGTTCCTTTTCGATCCATTGTAATCAGCCATCCTTCGGCAGTCAAAACATCAAGGGCTTCAATTACGGTGTTGCGATTTACATGAAGTAAAACCGCTAACTGCCTGCTTCCTGGCAAAGCATTGCCACTGGATAATTTGCCTGATTTTATAGCATTGATGATCGCATCGGCAATTTGAAGATAAAGTGCCGTATTCGATTTTTTGTCTAACTGAATTTCCAATGACCAAGGTCGTAACATCTGGACTAGTTTTTTATATTAAAACTATATTATATTGATAGACCAAAGTTAGGTTTTTTTGTGAAGCAAATAAAATCTGATTAATACATGAAAAGATCTATTTTTTAATTCATTGCGTACGATTTTATTCTTCCAATATTTTTTCAGTATCAATGGCATTCTTTTCCTGATAAAGCATTTCACCCGTTATACCACTATCTCCTAATGCACGCCCTTTTATTAACCAGGCAATCCCGAAAGCAAAAAGAGACAATGCTTCGAGAACCAAAGTCGAATATTCAAATCGCTCTAGTTTCTCAGATATGGGTACCAAAACAACAAATAGGATAATTGAATAACCACAAGTTCTGTAAATATTATTTTCGTTCAGGATGCTTTTTGGAGTTCTGGTTTCGTTTTTTTGTCCTATCGTAAAAACATTAATGGCGAGTAAGGCCATTATGAGGAATAAAAGAGCAGCAAAACCATAATGAAGCCAGCCGAGCCATTCCTGATTAGAAGAAATGAGCGTGTAAATTTTTGGGTTTATCTCCTGTTTTTCAGGAGTAGTAGGAAAAAATGCAACGCCCAAAGCCATGATTCCGGCAATATTAGTGAGTAAATTATCGTTTTTCCAGATCGAAACATTTCCATGACCTTTATATCGAATTAAAAATAAACCAACAGCACATAAAGTTCCGGTAAAAAACTCTCGTAAATGAGTATAATAGTAATGACTGATAGAAGGCTGAATGGGAGTTTGAAAGTAAGAAATCAAAGATAGCCCCACTAAAAGTATCGGAAGACTTATACCAAGATAGCCAATGGCGCGCCTGATTCTTCTGTATGTGAAAACATCATAACTTTCAATTTTAATTTCATTATTGATATCAATTTTCATTTTTTTTTGATGTATTGATTTGACAATGATAAAGTTAATAGAAAATTGTAAAGGAATGTAAAAGATGAATAGTATGTTTTGTCATTGCGATTTCTGTGATAAAGTAATTCTTTTTCAGGAGCTAATTCTGCGCCCGAAGCTTTGGACAATGCCTTAAGTTAAGGTTGAAAAAAATAAAATTAATCTCGCAAAGGCGCTAAGACGCAAAGTTTAAGACAAGATTGCGTAAAAAAACATTGCAAATATTGTCAGAGTGAGGCGAAGTCGAAGTCCTTGTTAATAAAATCTATTGATAAAAGGGATTTTTATAGTAATTAAAACCCTATTTTGAATTACTACTCACTTAAAGGATTATAATTCTGATATCTTGTATGAACTTCTAAATCCTTTACGTATTCTTTTTTTAGCGTTTTTCTGTTTCCTTTTTTGTCAATGATATAAATTTCACGTTGATTCTCCTCTAAGGAAACGCCGGCAAACTCTCTTAAACTATCTTTTTCTATTTTTAAAAATACGCTTGAACTTCCGCCATAAACCAACCAGGCATCAACACAATTTAAAAGTTCGTTATATTGTAAGTTAGGATAATGATCGGAGTTTTTCATCAGAATAAATTCCTCTTTTGATCGATCAAAAATGAGCAGTTTTCTAATTTCATTGGCGCCTCTTGCAGCAACCGAAGATTGAAAAGTAAGATCATTAAATCCGTCGTTATTGAAATCTGTAAGTTCAGGATCACAATTTGTTATGCCATCTTTCAGGTATTCCAGTTTTTGTTTGATCTGCCATTTGCTGTTTCTTTTTTCGAAAAGATGAATTGCAACATAAGTGCTGTCATCAGATCTAAATTGGTCAACGGTTAATTTAGATTTTCCCTTGATTCCAACCTGAGTACTATCTGTAAAGGTTTCTTCTAAAACAGTTTTAGTAGAATCTATTTTGGTTTCCGGTTTAATAATTTCTTTTTTTTCGGTAGCTTTTTTAGAAAGAAGCGAGGTTTGTTCTTTGCTTTTTTGAGCACAGCTTGCTATCAAAAGTAATAAGACCAGAAGTATTGATTTTGTCATTATTGGTTCGCTTTTTTAGAAAATAAATTTTCAACAACCCAGGCCGGACCAATCATCAGGAACTGAAGATCTTTTAAGAATGATGGTTTTTTACCTTCGATATTATGTCCGTAGAATTGCCCAATCCAGGCGATCACAAAAACGCCTATCGAAAACATCCATAAAGGAACAAATTGGCCTATATAATAATTTACAACCAAACATATTGCTGATAAAATCGCAATTTTAAAAGCCATAGAAACCGATAAGCGAATATAGAAAATGAGTACAAAAATGAGCACTACAGCAGCCCAATTTTCGATAATAGGTGCATTTAGTTTTAATGTATTGGCAATAAAACCACTCGGAATACTCATTAATAATCCCACTATTGAAAAGTAAATCGCAGGAACACATATATAATGTATAGCTTTGTTTTTTGGATTTTGATGACTTACGGCGTATTCATCAAACCATTGTTGTAATGTTCTCATTGTTTTGGTTTTGAGGTTAGTTGCGTAAATCTAATGAAATTTCTTTTTGGTTGATCGATTTATGAATTTGACTTAAAAATAATAAAACCATTATTTGTGAGTTTGCAGGAGTTAATCCCGCTATCCGTTTCAAACGAAGTTCACTCACGCAGGAAGGATCACACAAGGAGCTCGACAATCTTTGTCATAGCACGCGGATGATACGGATTTGCTTCGCAAAAACGCGGATTTACACAGATTTTTTGTTTTGTTCATCCTTGACGCAGGAAGGATAGTACAAGAAGCTCGACAATCTTTGTCATAGCACACGGATGACACGGATTTGCTTCGCAAAAACACGGATTTACACAGATTTTTTGTTTTGTTCATCCTTGACGCAGGAAGGATAGCACAAGAAGCTCGAAAATCTTTGTCATGGCACACGGATGACACGGATTTGCTTCGCAAAAACACAGATTTACACAGATTTTTTGTTTTGTTTATCCTTGACGCAAGAAGGATCGTACAAGAAGCTCGACAAAGATTGCGGGAATTTATCATGAAAACGAGTGCCCTAGCCCTGATAGAAGCGGTATCCTTGTATGTTGGGGTTCATCATAAAAGATACAATTGTATAGCATGAAACAGCTCCTAGATGTTGGCAGGCGTGTTGGCATATTCAAAAACATTATCCCACAATGCATCGATCGTAATAAGTGCTTTGTCTAGCGGAATAACATGCCATTTTCCGTTGGTTTCTATGCCAAGGCCTATTTTTTTTAGTTTCAGTAAAGCATCTTTTACATTAAAATCAAGATCGGTGTTGAGCTTTGTCGAGAACCAGGATTCTATTTGGTTGTCGAGTTCTTCTGCGGTTAAAGGTTTTTCGCTTTGGTATAAAAAAGTATAGGCCAAAATGGTTTCTTTGAGTACTTCTTCTTCGGATGAATTTAATAGCGAATAAAAGGCACCGCTGTTGTTCCCGAGATTTTTAAAATAAAGACTGTCTGAAAGTATTTTTGAGTATTTGATTTTCTTGTTTACAAAATTGCTGTATTGGCGAAACAGATACAACGACAAAACGCCAAGAGCAATTAAACCCTGATTTAGCGAAGCTTTGCTGTTGAGTAAATCGATCGTTTCGCCGGATTGATATGCTGCATACATACCAATTAAGGCCGGAATTACGGTGGTACTTAATAACGAAATTCCGCCGCCAATTCCCGGAACCCAAAAGAACAATTTATCCTTTGTAGACATTCTTGGAATGGCATTGGGAAAAATTGTTTCGAGATCGTTTTTAGGAACACGCTTAAAGATTTTTAAGGCGATTGTCCCGGGATCAATAGGCATTTTACCCAATTTGACTTTGTTTTCGCTTAGATATTCTTTCTCGTTATAGTTAAGGTAAATGAGGACGCGATCGTAGTATTCGATTTCGATTTCTTTTTTCCAGAAAATATATTTCTTTACTTTTTCCTTTGTCTGATGATGACCGCGAACGTACAATTCGTAATCTTTGAAAGCATTAAAATCTATGGAAAGATTCAGGCCTATTAAATCCGAATCCTCAAAGGCTTTGTCCAAGGTTTCCTGATCGATACGGCGATAATTACCCTGGTCTAAAACTTTTAGAAGGGTTTGTTTGAAAACAGAAAAATCACTTTTGCCTAAAAATGCCTGACGTTCTTTGAGACTTAAATCCGGATCGAATAAGGCGTAGTTTTGCTTTAGGTTTCGGTTGAGATTAAAGGCTTCATAATGAAAATAGTGTTCTATGATATCAAATAATTTTTTGAAATCTTCGACTTTTTTTTGATCATCAGAGAAAGCGGCGATTTGTTGTTCGAGTAAGAATTCCTTGTTAAAGGGAATGTAATGTTCTCGCTTCATACATTTTTTGGACTTAAATTTAGGAGTATTTCTAAAACGCAAAAATACCATCGTAAATTTGATTTCTAAACGCATTTTATATTAAAATTTAGTTATTTTCTTTTGAAAGGTTCAATGGCGGTAATGACATGGATATCACACAACAATTCCGGCAGAATTTTGCAAAGAATACACTACATATTATCGTAAATTTGAAAGGATCTGGTGTTGAATAACTTAAGGTTTCGAAACTGAAATAAAAAAAAAATACGCTAATACATATCTAAATGGAAAATATACCTACTTCTAAAACTCAGAATTTTGCTCGAATACTTTTAGGAATTTTTATGATTATGGCCGCCATTGGCCATTTTACTTACCAGCGGGAAGATTTTCAGGCGCAGGTTCCTAATTGGGTTCCGATGGATAAAGATCTGGTTGTGATACTCTCCGGAATTGTCGAAATGGCTATAGGACTTGCCCTGGTATTTATGACCAATCATAAAGTGAAACTCGGAATTTTTCTGGCTATTTTTTATGTAATGGTTTTTCCGGGAAATATTGCACAATATCTCAACGGAATCGATGCTCTGGGCATGAACACAGATCAGGCGCGACTGATCAGATTATTTTTTCAGCCGGTTTTAATTTTATGGGCTTTATGGTCTACTGGTGCAATAGATTTTTTTAAGGGACTAAGACGCTAAGGTTTTTAGAAAAGATACTAAGATGCTGAGTTGCTAAGGGACTAAGGTTTTTTTAGAAAGTTAAAGAAGGCAAACTTTGGAATTTGGAATTTATCCTGAAGATTTTGGATTGGAATTTTTTTCTGTTTTGGAATTTGGAATTTTTTAATTGGAATTTCTTTTCCCAATACTATCATCATTATAGCCAGAGCCATTTCTATTAGCCTACCTTACCAAAAAAAGGATGGGGATAGAAGACAAAGTTAGACAGGTTGAAGCATTATTTGAGCGACTTGAAACTGAAATTGCTGCTTTTCAGTCAGAAACTCATTTGTATTGTAGTGCGGGCTGTGGCAAATGCTGTACGACACCTAATATTGATGCTTCGCCTCTGGAATTTTTGCCTTGGGCATTTCATTTGTTTTTGAATAGCAAAGCCGAGGAAACCTTAGCGCTTTTAAATCAGACTAATACTCATAATTGTCTGATATACCGTCCGCTTTCTGTTTTAGAACATAAAGGCAATTGCAGCAATTATCGCTACCGCGGCTTGGTATGCCGACTTTTTGGCTATGCCGCAAATACGGATAAATACGGAAAGCTACGTCTTGCTACCTGTAAAATTATAAAAGAACAACAACAGGAAAATTTTATCGCAGCAGAAGAAGCTATTAATAACGGGAAATATGTTCCAATTTTTACTGATTATTATATGCGACTGGCACAAATAGACCTTAGAATGGGGGTTATTTTAGTACCCATAAACCAGGCGCTCAAAATAGCAATCGAAGAAGTTTTACATTACTATGCCTATAGGCCATTACCGGACGGACTTGGAAATATTGCTTAGTTCTATTGAAAGTTATAAAACAGATAAATTAGAAATTTGGAATTCATTCTGATTTTTTTATATTTTAAAATTTAGAATTTATATTTTCAAATTTCTTAAAATCACACTGCCATTGTGTTTGTTCGTGGTGCATAATTAAAGCTCGTTTCATTTTATAATTTGAAACATAATTTGTTCCTAAAAAATGATTTATTTCTTTTTAACCTTATAATTTTATAAGACTTTATACTGTCTAAAATTGATAAAGAAAAGGATTTATAAAAAATAGAATGATCTGTAACAGTACTGATCGCAATGAAATTTATTAATGAAAAAAGAAAAACTTAACTTTTAAGAATTTTCAAATCATTTTTTTAATTGCCCCTTAAAGTAGCTTAACCTGTAGTGTTTTTATTTTACTTTATTTAATTTAAAAAAAATCATTCTATGTCGCTCCCTAACGAATTGTATAACGCAAAATTTGCTGAATATATAGAATCTATTAAGATAATGTATTTGGTAGACGATCGATTTAAACTGATTTGTGATGATTATTGTATTAGTAAAATAAACGCCGAAAAATTTCGAAAAAAAATAGAAAGGGATTTTCAGCATCAGCTCAGGCATGAAAACTTATCTAAAGAATTAGAAGATGAGATTTTGATTTACATTATCAAAAATCTTTAAATGAGCTCTATCCTGATTTATTTTCTAAATACGATTCCAAAAGTTGTAGGGTTTCGCTATCGAGTCTCCAAAATGCACGTCTGTTTTTATTAAGGCCAAAGCGTCTGAAATTTTTAGAATTTAGATTAAAAGGAAGCTCTTTATACAAACTGGCTATAACTTGATACATCCTTTCTTCGTTTGATGAATAAGGCAGAATCATATAAAGGTCTACAAACAGTTTACCAGAATCAATGATATAGTTTATCTGTGCATTCTCGGTTACTGTTGTACCGTAATGATAAAATTGTAATAAAGTAAAATGAAACAGAGGTAGAACTTCATTTTTATTTACTTTGAGAAATTCTAAAATATCTAAAATATTTTTAGAAGAACTTTCCCAACGTATCGAAGTCTTAATGTATTCGTTACCTGAATTTTCCCATTTATGTACTGGTAATCCCAGAAAAATATTCATTTTTGAAATCGTTTGCTGTGCCAGTATTAACTCCTGTTCATTATCTTTTTTAAAGAAAATTTCTAGCTGTGTATTTCCGCACTGATATCCTGCAAAATTTTTTTCGAAAGCATCAATTACTTTTTTAAGCCCACAAACGATGTCTTTATTTTTTACATAATGTCCAAGCGAATTTGATTTTGGGAGTGTATAAACAAAAAAGGATGAATTTGTGTTCATTTCTTCAAGGTTAAAAGATTGCATTAAACGAAAAATTTTAAAGTTTTATTTTTAAAGATTCACCGCAAACAGCTTAGTGATTGGAGGTGCACTTTGCATGTCTTTGCAGCGGTGAATAGGTAGTTATAATAAGAAACTTTAAAAATGAGACTAATAATTAGAGTTTAAACCATTTTTTTTAGTTCTGGTGAATTATCGTATTATTTTCTTTTTTATGTTTTATTATTAAAAATTTGAATCATGTCTTTTAGTTTTTTTTCTAATTCTTTGTAATCTGCCTTTATTATATCAGCAGTAATACTATTAGAATTACGGTTTAAACATTGGCGAATGTAAAAAGGAGTATATCCATATTTTTCGACCAAAGCCTTAATCAGGCTCGGATCGTAAGTATATTTTGTGTTTTTTTCCGTACGTTTGTCCATTGCTTAATTTGTTTCTTATTACGTAACAAATATAGTAAGATATTTCTTAATAGTCTAATTTATATAAGATTTTTTCTAAAAACTATGCTTTATGGCAGAAAATACACTACAGAGAATTAAACACTATCTTGATTATAAAGGAATTAAGGTGAGTGCCTTAGAGAAAGAAGTTGGCATGTCTAATGGCTCTTTTGCAAGTCAGCTAAAAAACAATAAAACTATAGGTCTCGATAAGTTAGAAAATATCTTAAGTAAGCATTCTGACATTAATATTGAATGGCTTTTGACGGGTGAAGGAAATATGCTGAAATTTGATGTTTTACAAGAAAAAGGATCAGTAAGCTACAAAAAAACGGAGAAAGATGCTAAAAATCAAAATATTCCGCTTTATAGTATTCAGACCACGTCCGGAATTATTGACTTGTTTGGCAACAACGAATATCAAAATCCAGTAGACTCGATCTCGATACCTAAAATTTCTGAATGCGATGGTGCCCTATATGTTACAGGCGATAGTATGTCACCTTTGCTAAAAAGTGGTGATATTGTGGTTTATAAAAAGGTATATAATCATGAAAAGAATATTATTTGGGGCGAAATGTATCTTGTTTATATCAACAATGATGGTAATGAATTCTTTTTTACCCGTTTTTTAAAACAATCAGAGCAGGAATCATTTGTGCAGTTGGTAGCACAAAACCCCGATCATCAAACTATAGAATTTCCTGTTAGCAGTATTAAGGCATTGGCTTTAGTAAAGGCTTCAATTAGGGTTAATTCACAGTTCTAAGATTTAAGCGGCTGAGGTAGTGTATTTCTAAAAATTTTACTGAAATAAAAATATAAAAAAGTGAGACTTTTAATCGTTGGCGTCGATTAGAAATCTCACTTTAAGGTTCCAAAAAAAAGTCATCATTTTAATAATTTCCCTGTTATGGAAATTACAAGTTCAAGTAAAAATTATTTACTGCAAAATTATTCCTAAAAGAAGATGTGGCTATACGTATTTATACCTGTTTTTGGAGTTTCTTTTATCAAAAAATACGCAGACATAAGATTTTTATTACCAAATCGTAATAATGATAAGGTTGAATGACAGCAGGATAATCCTTATGATATATTAATTAAATTCAGTTTTTTTGAATTCAATTATTTTTTCGAAGTATTGTATTAGGATTTTTCTTTCTACCGAATATAGAGCAGTTTCCTCTTCTGTTTTTAAATACAAATCGGCAATACTTTCAGCATCCAGTTGATGATTTAAAAAATGATTTTCGGCATATTTTATAAGGTCGTCCAGAAAAAGTTCGTACAATCTTCCCTTTTCCAGTGTTTCAGTATCACCTTCTTTTATTTTTTCCATTTCAGATTCCGGCAAATCAATGGTCAGATAAGTACAGTCTACTGCAACTTTAGAAAGCATTTCTTTATTTACTTTTCCGGTACCTAAACAATACGCACACGGGGCAGGTGTCCATTTTAGTGCTTTGTTCATGCGATGTATATCTTCCCAGTCAACAAATGTTTTGCCAAGGCACCTTGGGCATTCTATATTTAATTTTCGAAATAGGAACTTAAAAAGGGTCATTTTTCTGGAATTAATTTAAGATTTAGTGGCTTGGCTAATATAATTATTTATGTAAGAAAAATTGGTTTAGGAAAGCATTTTTTTAAGGAAACGATTTATGAGTCCTTAGAATTAGGCGTTTTTTATGAGTAAAAGAGAATTGCTGATTTTTAGAATGGGATTTTTTGCCGTGTATTTTTATTGCTATGAGACTTAAATATAGATTTATTTTGCTTTATGTATTTTTAACGCAACAACAGCGTGGATTTGTAATTGTAAGTGTTCGAAACCTGTTGCTCTGAAAGAGCCTTAGCAATAGCATAGTGCGAAGCGCTATGAATGGAAAACGATTATAATTATAAGCCCTGTAAGGGCGGTAAGCCTAATTTCAAAAAGTATGTCTAAATATTTTATCTGATGTTTTCCTGCAAAACACCTTTTTATTTGAATCAGTCTTCTCCATTTTCTTATGCCCTTTCAGGGCAATTTCCACTTTTGATTTAATTCGTAGTGCGGTGCACTACGCTATTGCTTTTTAGGGCTTTCAGCCCATTTTTAAAAGTTTCGAAGACTTATAATTACAATCCGGCTATTGTTGCGTAGAGCTATTTAGCCTTTTTCTTCATCAAATAATAGGAAACGTTTTCTCCTCCCTCGGCTACAATATTCGAATGTATAAATTCGTATCCGTACCCCGCCATAAAGTTTAAAGCATCGATAATAGAATTAAATACCCAAACTTCTCCGTTTTTATCTTTCAAACGCGCTGTATCATTATTGCTCGACATCAGTTTTGTTCTTTGTCCAATGTCTATCGAAACCTTAACTTTAGAAGACATATATTTTGAAGTCCCAATAATTTGAAGGTATTCTACATCCAGATCCTGAATAGGAATTCCGTTGATGGTTTGTGCAAAACTTGTTAAACTTAATAATAGCGTAAGGGTTAGTAGTAGTTTTTTCATGTTTTAGTTGTGGTTAGATATTAGTAGTTGAGCTATGATAATTGCGATCTAAGAATTGCAATTTTTTATTTATAGCTCTGATACGGGATCTTTTAAGCGATATCAAGATTTATACCACGGGCAATTATAAGTATAAAAAAAAATCATCAATTATAAATTTCTGTTTTAAAAATAAAAAAGCCCAACCAAAAGTTGAGCTTTAGAGTTATTTCTAGTATAATTTTATTCAAAAGTTAGTGATACAGTATGAACGGCTGAATTCTCACTATCAACACTCAAATCAGCTCCTATTCCCCAAATTTCAAATTCAATACCTCCGCCACTTGATTTTTTAACCATAAAAGATACTTCTACATTATATTTTTCTTTTGAGAGCCCTAATATTGTTCCAGAAGATAAACTCCATTGTTTTGCAGCAGTAACTATTGCTTTGGTTAAGTGTTCTTCAAAAGTTTCTTTAATAAAGTTTTTTTCGGACGTTAAATTTTTAACCGTCGAATAAGAGAAAGTCATTGTTGTTGTTTTTTCAAGTTCCCACTTTTTAGACGCTTTAGCAAAAAGCTTGAATTCTCCTCCTCCTGAAATGTCATAAATTGTTTGGAAAGTGATTTCGGCATCCGTAATTTTAAGACTATTTTGTTCTTCTGTATTGATTTGCTTTGAGTCATCAATTCTCTTGGTTGCTTCGATTATACTTTCATTGACCTTCGCTATTACGTTATTAAGTTCGAAAGTTTCAGTTTTAATAATTGGAGGATTAGTGGGCTTTTTTTGTGCGAACGTTGAAAGAGATGTTAAAACAAAAATGATTAGTAAATAAGTAATTTTTTTCATGATTTAAATTTTAAAGGTTAAATTAAATTTTCATTTATGGTATAACAAGATTACCACTATTTCATAAAATTTAAATACGTATTTATACGGTTTTTTAGCACAAAAAAATCCTCAACTAATTTAAGTTAAGGATTTTGAGTATTTTATTGAACAAAAAAGACTACTTCAGAAAGCTATCCAATAAAATCTGATATTTCCTTCCAACAGGAATAATTTCGCCATTAAACATCGTAAGCGTTTTAAAAGTTACAGCCGCAATTTTGGTGATATTTACAATAAAAGAGCGATGTACCTGAACAAAATTAGGACTGTCAATTTCTGTGGCAATGCTCGCGAGTGAACCGTAAATAATAATGGGTGATTTTAGTTTGGTGCTGTAGAGTTTCATGTAGTTGCCCAGGCTTTCGATATAAATAATATCGCTTAGGAGGGTTTCTGTCATTTGTCCGTTTACGCGGTGCGAAAGGACTTTGGTATCAGTGTTGTTTTCTTTTTTTGAAATAGCGCCAGTAAAATAAATCTTGGCTTTTTCAATCGCTTTAGAAAATTTATCGAACGAAATAGGTTTTAGTAAATAATCTATTGCATCGTTTTGGTATGCCGAAAGGGCAAAATCAGAATAGGCTGTGGTTACAATCGTAAGCGGTCTTTTGGGTTGTAATTCCATCAATTCGACACCGGAAATTACGGGCATATTAATATCCAGAAAAATAATATCATACATATTTTCGTTGAGCATTTTTACCGCTTCCATACCGCTAAAAGCACTTCCGGAATGTTCCAGATCGTCAAATTTAGAGATGTGCGATGCAAGCGCCTTATGTGCCGGCGATTCATCGTCTATGATAAGACAGCGGTAGGTAAGTGCCATATTTTTAATTTTACGATAAAGATATTCTTTTCTTTTTTGCAGTTTAGTTCATGTCTTAAACCGTAAACTTCTAGACGTCTTTTTAGGTTTTCGATTCCAATTCCCGTGCTTGAAAGCCTTGAACCCGATTCCAGATAATTGTTCTTTAAAGTAAAGGACAATTGGTTGCATTTTACCTTCAGATCAATATTTATAAAAGGTTTTGGCGTTTCGGCAGAGAATTTAACGGCATTCTCAACCAGCGGCAAAAAGAACAAAGGCGGAATATCGATACTGTCGTAATCGCCCTCAAAATACTGAGTCACCACAAGGCGTTCGTTCTGAAAAGTATAATATTCGATATATTTTTTTATAAAGGCAATTTCTTCCTCCAGAAAAACATAATCTTTTTTAGTGGCTTCAATCTGGTAGCGAAGCATGTCTGAGAGGTTCAATATTCTGTCCGGCAATTTATCAGGGTCAGATAAAGATTCTCCGTATAAATTATTCATGGCATTCAATAAAAAATGCGGATTCAATTGCTGCTTCAAAAACGAAAGTTCAGACTTGAAATTCATAATGTCCTTATCTGCATCCGTAATTTTTTTAGTGATAACAACATGAATAAAGTAAAAAAACATTCCGTTGATAATCAGCGATAATATTTGGAGTGTCTTGAAATTTCCCAAACCAACCAGCGGAAAAAACCAATTCATAAAAAAGTAAAAAGAAGTCCAGTAAATTACAAAGAGTGTAAAAAATGTTTTAAGCTTTTTTTTAAATAAAAAAGGCCGAATGATATAAATATTAAAGATCGTTACCCATACAATACAAGGCAAATATCCAACTGCTATTTTACTAATCATAAAAGACCAATCGTGACCATCTAATCGTATTTCGTCATAAACACAGGCAAAAATAACCAAAATGATAAAGGCATTTACGATGATGTTACGGAGAAAAAAGTTCTGATAAATTTTAAGAATCTTCATAACAGCAAAAATAGGTTAATATTATATGTTGTAATATTTTAGAGCTCATAAATTATACAAACGCCATTCGTATAAATGATACGCCATTGGTATAATTCTGCTATTATAATAGGAGTTTGCTCATTACTTTTGCCCTGGGTTTCGATCCTTTTTCAATAAACAAATTTTAATTCATCTCAATTTATGAAAACAAAAATCATTTGTGTTTTATTCATTTGTGCGTCGATACGAACTATGGCTCAGGAAAAAGAAGCTCCTATGCAAACAGTCGTAAAAGCAGTAACAGATAAATTTCCTACTACGCGAATTTTAGACGTACAATACGAACAATTGGGACCAACAAATTTTGATTCAAGACTTTTTGGGGATCGATTTGAAAAAGGAAGAATCGACGATCATAACCGTTTAAAAGTAGCGATCAATGTGCCGTTTTTTGCCACGCCATCTAAACGTTTTGTTCTAACGGGTTCTTTACGGTATAAATATGAAACCTATGATTTTGGCGATGTTTACAATTATGCCACAGCGTCGACTTATACAAAAGAAAAAGAAGAATTTCATTATTTTGCAGGAGCTTTGAGTGCAACTTATATGGCTAAAATTTTTAATAAACCCGTTATTTACAATGCTACCGCAACTGTTGACGGGAACGAAGATAATGTACAGCGTGTAAAAGGATTTGTAACCGCAAATATCGTAATCAAACGTACTGCTAATACTACGATAACTATTGGAGCATTGGCCATGCTGGATCCTTCAGCAATTATTCCCATCACACCACTTTTTACTCTTAACCATAAATTTAAGGATTCAAAATGGGATTTGGATTTCATTCTTCCGCAGCGTTTATTG
>Ga0247740_1000099_pt1 | contig 42081 bp, 20 predicted proteins | sample UWRJL148409B2_FD_180942 | JGI IMG/M metagenome (GOLD analysis project Ga0247740, IMG submission 180942) | Plant litter microbial communities from Arlington Agricultural Research Station in Wisconsin, United States - UWRJ-L148-409B-2 | ecosystem: Environmental > Terrestrial > Plant litter >...
CTTATTATTTAAGTACAGAAAAAGAATGGTTCAAGTTAAAAAAAGAATGGTTATGCATCACCGTTTCAAATACAACTGCAAGCAGTTTAACGGGCGGCATATTAATCACAGTTAATCTCGATCCATCACAGCCTGCTATAACAGCTTTCGCTAAAAATTCTGATGGATTGGATAGCAATTGGCCCATGCTTAAGATAGAATTGGCGCCGCTTTACGGCATAGCATCACCGCCGGTTTTAACATCGCTTACCATTAGTGTTACGGTTTCGCAACTGAAGACCTTCCGGCTTTATAATAGTAACGGCGCGCTAAGCACAAAAACACCTTATCAGCTTTTTGGCCCGGTGCCGCTGGTAAATAGCGGTTTTATTATAGGTAGTAGCGAAATATTTAGCAAGCCGCTCACTTTGTTATGTATTGAAATGCACTGGGACAACCTGCCTGCCGACTTTACCGCCTATTACCAACAGTATAATAATTATATTGAGCCTAAGCCTGTTGTTACCGACGACCAGGCACAACGAGCCACTGGCAATAAAACTCTTCCCTTACAAGAACCAACAAATAAAGCGTCGAACTTTTTTAAGCGCGTTATTACCTGGCCCATTGATATAATAGGCAAGATAATTAAGGCAATAGTTAATGGTATCAAAAATATATTCCGCTGGGTATTTGGCTCCGACACCGATTCAAAAGTACCATTTAATAATGTATGTTTTAATGTGGACTTTCAATTGTTGCACTCGGCCGAATGGCAGCAGGTAAATGTTACCAAAACGCAGGCAGTAAATTGTACAGATCCGGCCAAAATAACCGCCGATACTTATATACAGGATAGCAAATGCACACCCGGTGCCGATACCGGCAAAATATTACTGTTCAGTACCGAAGATAAAGTGGATGCGGGGGGCAAAGCGTTAAATTGCCACTTGACGGATTCGAGTTTTTTTACTTATAAGCCCTCAGGCGGAATGTGTAATATTGATGCAACAATTCAAAACACACCGCTTAAATTTAGCGATGGCAGTACCTCTGGTTTTATCAGAATGGTCCTTACTGATCCTCAATATGGCTTCGGTTCGCAGGTGTACCCCGGCGTCGTTGCTAATGTCGCCATGCAAAATGCCATCAAGATAAAAAAAGAAAAAACTGATTTTATTAAGCCGGCTAATGTGCCTTTTGCTCCCAAATTAAACAATTTCCTGGCACATTATACAGCCTCACAATACTATGATCTGACAGCTTCAAAAAAGGAGGATTATCCTATTCAATGTTTTTTATATACTCCGTTTAATACTCATAAAACTTATGACAGTGAGCAGCCAATAACAGCTTATCAATATAATATCGGTCTGGCAAGCAGCGCTGCAGGGCTACCTTTATTTCTGCCTTTTAACTACAACGGTTATTTGTATATCGGAATGAATAATCTTATTCCTTCCGAATCGCTTAGCATGTATGTTGGTTTGAACAGGAAATATGGCATAACCTGCCCAGAAAAACAAATAGATAATTATTATTTAAGTACAACCGGCTGGAAACAGTTATTACTTACGGCGGACGGCACAAATAATTTCACATGCTCCGGAATTATTGAGGTAAATGTTCCAGGTGATATTGAAATGGGTGGCGCGGCTATGCCCGGCAACAATAATTATTGGTTTGCGCTGGCAGTGAAAAATGACGCTCACTTAATTGCACAAACTACATTTTTAAAAACGAATGCTTTTAAAGTGATCCGCTCCGGCAGCTCATTTTTGAACGATAGCATACCATCGCAAATAGCCTTGGGCACCATTAGCAAGCCGCAAAGCACCATACCGCAAATAGCCAAAATAATTCAACCCTTTGCTTCGGATGGCGGAACGGTTGCTGAAAGCCAGACCACAATAAACCAACGGATAAGCAACAGGATAAAAACCAAAGACAGGGCAGTGAGCGCGGAAGACTATTTCAGGCTGATCAAACAGGAGTTTCCGGATGTTTACTTTTCAAAAGTTGTTTTCAACCAGCCCAAAAATGGCAGTACCTGTGTTTTCATAGCAAAGGCCTGTCAAAATGCTACCGATATTAACGCTTTTGTACCGTTGGTGGGCGAATGCACTGAAAATAAGATCAAATTTTTTTTAAACGACAGAACATCTGCTTTTTCAAATATCAGTATTTCAAATTTTAACCTGCAATATCTGCTTATACAGGCTACGATAATGGTTAAACCCGGTTTTGCAAGTTATACTGTACAAAAAAAGGTAAATGATGCTTTGAATATTTTTCTGGCCCCGTGGATAAACAGCCCATATCCTCAAATAAGTATAGATCAGGGTGTTAATAATTTTCAGGTAATTAAGTTAGTAAAAAGCGTGGATGGCGTTTCGCAAGTGAGCGATATAGCTTTCAAAACATGGCTAATGGCCGAAAATTATAATGATGCGCAAATAAAACGCTTACCGTTTACCCCGGCTGCAGATGTTTTATCGCCATCGGCATTATTGGTACCTTACACAGTTCATGATATTATTTGCACCCCGGCAGCATGAACACGCTAAACCACATACCCGCGCATCCGCTACCGCTGAACCAGGATTTTAAATCGCTGAAAGAATCGGGGATCGCCTTCATACAAGCGTACAGCGGTTTGGAGTGGACCAATTTTAACGCAAGCGATCCGGGTGTTACGATTTTAGACCAGATTTGCTTTGCTCTTACCGAATTAGGGTATTGTAATGATTTTCCCGTTAATGATATTTTAACGGATGTTAATGGCGATCTCAAAGTAGAAGATCAGTTTTACCGTCCGGAAGATATACTCACTACTTCGCCGGTAACTATAAATGATTATCGAAAATACATAATTGATGGAGTTTCGGGTATTGGAAATGTTCACATTCCATTAGGATCAACTACCGCAACAGGTGTCAACATTTATACAATTTATTTACTTGTTGATGGGTCAATAACTCAGCCGGATGAGGTTATTGCTGTATGCAACGCCACTTTTTTTTACCTGAATAAACGGAGGAACCTGGGTGAACTGTTTTCGGTATTCCCTCTTATACCTGCTGTTCATCAAATAGGCGGAATAATAGAAATAGAAAGCGTCGCCGCATTGGATAATATTTTGGCGGAGTTAAGCAATGCCATCCGCACATTTATTTTTCCGGAGATAAAACCATCAGGGTACGCGCAGCTAAAGCAAAATGGTGTAGAAACAAATGAAATATTTAACGGTCCGCGATTGCAAAACGGATGGATACCTGCAAGGGGCTTGGGCGAAAAAAAAGACCGCATTAACATAGCAGATGTGACAGCGCTTTTAGAGGCGATACCTGGGGTAATATCCGTATCGGGCCTAAGTTTTGATAGCTCTCTTTTTACGATAACTACGGATGAGCACCATGTACTGATAGTTGATATAAACGCATCAATAAGCAATAAACTTGAATTTTGGTGCAAGGGCATAAAGCTCGCTGCTAATGCGGCTCTTGATCTAAATTCTACAATACAAAAAGTTAAAAAATCAGATATTAATATAGAATTTGGTGCAGCCGCTTCAACACAGACAAAGCTGCCAATCGGAAGGTATCGTGATATAAATAATTATTATTCTATCCAAAACACCTTTCCAGAAATTTTTGCTGTGGGCGCAAATACCATCAACTCAAATGCGTCCGATTTTCAAATTGCACAATCAAGGCAATTAAAAGGCTATCTAACTCTTTTTGACCAGGTACTGGCAAATCAGTTTGCTCAATTGGCTAATATAGACAGGCTTTTCTCCTTTAAAAATTCAACCACCGGGGCGCCGTCTGACGAGGAAGAGTTTTATGCGGTAAAAGATCAATATGAACGCCGGCATATCGAGTATCCGGTTCCTTATCAAACATTTTCGCCGACTTATTTTTACCAGGCATTATATGATGTGCCGCATATAAGGCCGCTGCTTAAAAATAACGAGGCTTTTAATTTTAGCTACGAAATAGAAACCGGCAAAGAACTTGAGCAAAATAGCTGGAAAAGCTATAAGCTTGACCCATACAATCCTTACGTAAGGGCGCTGATGAACTTTGTTGAGGATGAAAAAACAAGTTTGGAAAGAAGGAATAATATCCTTGATCATTTGCTGGCGCGTCATGGCGAATCGCCGCTGATGCTCGACACCATAATTAACGGTTCCATTTACTCGGGCGATAGCTTAAAAGATCAGGTAATATTTAAGAGTATTTACATTCAAAATCTGGGTTTGTTATCTTATTTCAGACAAAAAGCATATTGTTTTACCGCTGCAACAGCAATCAGCGATGAGTTGGTGCCTGTCCCGGTAGATTTTGAACAAGAAAATTTAGCAGGTAATATACATGAGGCAATTTTTAATTCGCGCGAGGTTGACGCAGCAGAGCGTTTGACAGAACCTGATTTTGATAATTACGCGGCCATAGAACTAAAAATGAGCCTACTTTTCGGATTAACGGCCCTTTACAGAAATTTTATTGCCAATAGTTTTGATGATAAGGAACGCGATACCGACATAAGGGTAGCTCTATGGATGATCAGTAAACGAAAGGGAATGATCATGCTGGAAACCGGGCTGCTTTTAAGCTGCATCCGATTTAAAATAGTGATAACCAGCAACGGAAGTTGTTGGCAAACCCGCAAGAGCCTGGATTATATACAGGCGCAGCAAATTTTTAACACTTTTATTGCTAATAAAAACCACTCACTGGAAACGCAACTGCGTAATGGGGCATTTACAAATACCGATACAATTTATCAACTTGAACAGGTAGCGCAACTTGAAAACACAAACCGATATCTTAAACCAATTTCTGCCACGGGGTTTTATTTTACTATAAAAATTGACCAGGGCGGGGAGATAGATGTATTGGAAGACAGCGTGTTATTTAACAATGCCACAGTATTTGTGTTTCCCAGTTTTGTACTGCAAACTAACAACGGCGATATTAACGGCAGGCTTAGTTTGTTTTTGAAGAATGAGTTGCCTGTTCAAATAACGGGGCAGTGCTGTTTTATTGATACACCAGCTATGCAATTGCTCATCACTGCATTTTGTGCATGGCATAACAGCCTGATTTATAAAAGTAAAGAGCCTGAAGCCACGTATGTTAATAACGATCCTGACATTTTGCAAAACGCAGGCCGGCTCGCTTCACTTATTGTCCAGTTTAAATTGTTACCGGAATGAGGGAAAGTGTGGACCATATCATCTCTAAATTTAACTGGGATACTACTTTCAACAGGAAAGAACAGGCGCCGGAGTTACAGCAACGTTTAAGCAACTGGAGCAATATAAATATGCCGCGTGAAATAGCCGGTATTTTTGACAGTATATGTCCTTCGGGTCAAATCTGGAAAATTCAGTCGCTGGAGCTGGATCTGGGCGATATTGATTTTAACAACCTTGAATTTGAGCTTGCAGCAAATATGCGCAATAAGTTGCGGGAGAAATTGATCCAGCTCGTTCTGTATTCATATCGTAACCACAACGATATCCAGATAGTAAATGAAAACGAATCGCCCGTTTATCTGATCAGCAGTTTTTTACTAACCGGTTTAATGCCATGGAATTATAAAACTGCCGATGGGTCATATAATTCACTATTGACCTATCAATTGCAAAATAACCGGCAGGCGTTAATAATTATGCTGAGAGAAATTGGGGTAACGCATGAAAACGTGCGCAAACGCATGGCCTGGCAAACCAACGAGCCTAATATCAGAAAGATTATTGAAGGCCTGGAGCCCAGTAATAATGAGCAGATCATTGATTTTACAGACGAATTTTTGAAGATCCAGATTAAAAAAACCGTAGTTCAAACCAACGCCACCGATTTTAAAAAGAACCTTTGGCTATGGGTGCTCAATTACCTGTTTACAGAACGCGGGTCGGTTTTTAATAAACTGGCCTATATGCGCAGCAGTATAAGGCAAATGGCTGGGCATTATAATATTGCCTATAATGAACTATTGACATTAATTGAAGGTGCTGTTACCGAAATACGCAAAAGCTACGATGTTAAAGCCGATTTTATACTTTCCCTATTGATACTGGTGGAAGAAAATAAGCTTTCCATACCCAAATCTGGCGCCGTAGTAACATCAATTGACAATGATTGGTTGTTTTTGCAGGCTTATTTTAAAAGCCATGCCACAAACATATCCGATAAGCAAAAAAAAGAGTTTAATGAATTGGTTGTTAGTCTATACCGTCGCGATTCTCCAAGGTTAACCAGGTTTTTGCAGTTATTAGGCAAAAGTAACAGTTTATGGTTACAGGTAGCGGCTAATTTAAATGATGCATCGCTGGAATGCGTTTTTAGCGCATTGAGCAACAGCAGCGCGCCTGTGCTTGTTAAAAGTATTTATTTTATTGATCAATTGAATAAACTGCTTGGTCTATCCATCGAAAGGAAACAAATATGGCAAACCGGACTGAAGTTTTTACTTCGGAATAAAGGAACGGCCTTAAACAGTAAGGAATTTCTTAGTTACAGCATCGCAACATTAAGTAAACGGAACGGGTTAAGCAAAATGGATATGCTGGACAGACTCACTGGAGCCGATATCCCCGTAACCTTTAAAACTGCAGACAGCCTGTTAGTTTATGGCGATCTTAAAGCCGTTTTTGCAGCGGAAATTTCAAAAAATTATACAGCATCTTTTCCTGATCATTTTACACAAATGATTGATAGATTGAGTGATCTGGTGTTATCGCGCACAGCTGATCCTGCCTATTTTGCCTTCCTCAAAAAGATATTCGTAAAATATGTACAAATAAACCCTGTAGTTGCACTCACGGCTTTAATGCAATATCCAGATAAAAATAAACTTAAGCAGCTTATTCCATATTTGCTGAACAGTTATATGGTGAGTTGGTTACTGGCTAATAGCAGCAATGCGAATGCAGCTATACTGTTATCGGTCAATCGTCTATTAACACGACCAAAAAGCGGTAAAAAAAGCCCATATGCTAATATACTCCACTGCAACGACTTGATGTTGGCAGGTTTAAACATCATTATTGAATACAGCGCCATCAACCCCGAAAAATTTGCAGAACGCTTGCTCGATCATATGTCGACCCATTTAACCATGTCACAAGCGCAACCATTTTATTTGTTCATCACGGCTCTGCGGGCTGATACCAAACTGAGCACTTTAGATATCCCCGAGGGTGTATTTTCCTGTGCACAAGAAAAACTCCTGCTGCAATCAAAGTTATCAGTTACGCAAAAAGCGTATTATCTGATGGAGTTAACGGAGGCGAATAAAATAGCGGTAAGCCGGCTTCTTGCAGAAAATTTTAAAGACAGGGAATTTACCACATTAAGAATAGACAAGGGCAGAGAAAGCAAGGCTATAATTGAATACCTGTTACCCAATGGCGACCAGTTGATGGGTGACCTGATCAAACAATATACCGGTCTGTTAACCTTGCGTTTGAAACAAACCGCCGAAAACAAAATTATGGCGCGGTTAATTACAATTTACTGGCAATGCCTAATAAATTATAACAGCCACAATGGTAAAGCCGGGGCAATGAAAAAGGCATTTCAAATAGCCGTTCTATTTAATTTTCCAGCCGGGAAAAATAATGGACGTGCTGTTGGCTTATCGGTTTTTTTAACTAACACCAAAACTTACCGGTTAAAAAGCGGCAATACATTAACAGCACAGCAACTGCTTTGGCTGATTGAAAGCTGCCTTGCTAATGGTATCGACACAATAGTACATGAGCAAAGCAAGCTGCATTTTAACCAGCTGGTAAATACCTGCCTTGAATTAAATGCAGAGGGATTACGTCAGATCATTTCAGCCATTCCGGTTTCAGAAAAACGGATCGCGCTGATGATCTCTTCCGTATCATTTAGCCGCTTTGGCCGGTTGATCATGAGCGACGGTAACCGGCTGCTTGCGATGGCGATGGAGTCGATCGTGGCGCTTTTCGAACTGGTTGGCGCCATAGTTTCATCCGCAGTGGCTAATGACTGCCTTCATTATTATTGGCACCAGGCCTGGCACCTCATCAAAACCAATACATGGACGGCTCAAAACTTGAATGACCTGGTAAAACATTCGCTTAGTTTTATTTCCCATCAAAAGGATGTAAACGCCGAACTTATTATATCAATATGTAAAGAAAAAGATATATGGCTTAATGCGATGTTAGAGCGGGCTATGGCGAGGTGTTTTTTATCGTTTACAGCCAACCCGTTAAACGACTTGCGCAAATCACCGGCTAAACAATTGCAAAAACTCCATAGCAAGGGGTTACTTAATGAATTTGTTAGTTACCTGCTGCATAATAAACAAACGCCCGGATGGTTCGGCATTGTTACCCAACAGGAAGTTAAAGATCTGCTTAATGAAATTGTACGGTTTTATCCGGTGGCTTTATTCCGGGTTTTAAAGACGCAGGTTATTGCCGAAGCGCAAGTGTATTGGCTTTGCCAGGCTGTAAGTTTTAAAGAGTTTATCAGGTCGGCTGGTTTTCTAAACAGAAGCAGGCAGTCATTATTGAACATTGTTTATGAATTTTATGTAGCCTTGGGCACTATCTCTGCGCCGGGTATTTCTGCTCGAAATTTACAGGATATGCTTTTCAGAAAAATACTCAAAGCATATTTATCAGACAACTGGAAGAATATTTCGACAGAAAATATATGGAATGAGTTGATTTGGGACCTTAATAATAAACAGGGAATAGCACCGAAACAGTTTTTAGGCGATGTAGAGAAGGTAAGAGTTAACCTGCCACCTGCATTGCAAATTTCATTTGATCAATTAAGCAGAAGTGATACTTTCATTGAGCCTGTTACAAAAGCCGCGGCAAATAAAGTATCCGGGCGCGTTTTCCCTGCAATGCAAAAAAAGGAAGCTAGGCATACAAACAAGCAAAGCATTTTTGTAAGGAACGCAGGGTTAGTTTTGTTGAATAACTACATACCTCACCTATTTAAGCATTTGGATATGCTGACAGAAGCGGGACAGTTTAGTGATAACGATGTTAGAGCAGATGCCGTTCATTACCTGCAATACGCTGTAAGCGGGTTAACCAGCACCGGGGAATCACTGCTCCCGCTTAATAAGATATTATGCGGCATGATGCTATCATCGCCTATTAAAGAAAGCGTAGATATTTCCGAAAAAGTAAAAAAAATTATAGACGGGCTCATCAATGCGGCAATAAAGCACTGGCCCCAGATCGGAACGTGTTCTATTGACGGTTTCAGGGGTAACTGGCTTGTGCGCGACGGCTTATTGACAGAACAAAACGACCGCTGGGATTTAACAGTAGAGAAACGGGCATATGATCTGCTGATCAACAAATCGCCCTTTTCTTTTTCTATTATCAAACACCCTTGGATGCTTAAACCCATCTATGTAACCTGGCCTTATTAAACTGATAAACAATGAAGAAAAATATATATAGCAACCCGATTGACAGCAGTTAAGTGCGCTAGCTATCACGCGTACATAAAAATAATATTATTCACATTAAAATACCAAGATCATGAGTTCGTACACCGACAATCTACAATCCACCATTAATAGCGCACTGCAAAGTCAGCAGTTGGATCAAAAGAAAACACTGGCCACCTACAATGCTTCTGTTTTTACGCTTTATTATGCGCAGGGAGCAAGCTTTACCGCAGCCGAGAAGCTTGAACTTGCAGAAAATACCCTTAACACCGAAAAATCAGGCGTTAAGGAACAGGCAGTGCACACCAGCAACATTTGCAATAACCTGGTAGCTTCGGCAGACCAGGCTAACCAGTACATGAAACAAACCATTAATAACACCGCGGTTTGTGCATCAAATGTGCAAATAGCGGCAAACGCCATTATGAAGTTAGCCGGCAATATTGGTGGTGTTTATAGCATGGTAAATGCTTCTGATTTCCACGGGCCGATCTACAAGCTAACTGAGCAAGTTTACCGGCAGATAAACCGCACCGCTTACGATGCCGAACAGGCTTCGCAATTTGCCATGGAAGCCTCAACATCGGCTGCCGAGGTATCCCTTACTACGGTTAATGATAAAGCCAAATCAGTTAAGGGTGTTATGGATAACCTGCTAAATATTGCTTCTACTGAATTTGATAACGCTTCGGAAACCGTAAGGGCGGCAAATAACACATTGGCAATGTTAAACGCAAAAGAGAAACTGGCCGAAGGCGTGCTTGAAGATGTAAATACCAATCTTTATTCCGCGCAATCTGCGTACAACGCTATCAACAGCGATCTGAACCTGAATTTAATAGTGCCGGCAAAAACTGTAACCGACAATACGTTTAAAGTAAGTTTCAGCTTAAAAAAGAGCGCATTTCGTCAAGACAGTTCCGAAGTTCGATATCCTGTAGAAAACTATTACCTTATAATTGTAAACGAAGCAAAGCAACTGAACTTTTCACTTAACAATGCCGAAAATATTGTTACCAATACAGTAAAGGACAGGTATGTAAAGGTTACTCATTTTACATCGCTGCCTGGATCGGCTCCTGATTTGGAAGCAGCTACCGAGACGATCCGCATTACTCAGGTAAAAGATTCAGACGGACTGCCGCTATCTGTTGGAACCAGCTATGTGGTTTTTGTATTTGCCCAGTACTATCTTGATTACAAAAAAAGGCTTAATAATTTTGAGGATTTTATATCGGCACCGTCGCTACCCTTTACCATGGCTACTCAATTAAAGGTTGCCGACAAGATAACACCTGTTAAGCCAAGGCCCGAAACCGATAAATCTTCTCCTAAAATTATTCATGGAGAAACAAAATATCTTACTTTCAGCATAACCAGCGAAGAAAATACCGTTGAGTACAGGTGTATGCTTTTGCCCAATGATAAATCCATCAGTAAGGGATTATTAACAAAAGGCGGACTTAGAAACTTAGAAAAAGAGATTGAACAACTGGAAATTATAGCGGCCCAATTTGATCCGCTAATACAAGAATACGAAGCCGATTATAATAACGCATTAAGTATTGTTGAACTAATGACCGCCGAATTGGAGAAATTAGAGCAACAAAGAGAGCGGCTAATAAAACAGGCAGAAAGCGCACCACAAAAGGAGAAGGATAAGCTAGATGCCGAAATTGCTAAGCTAACTGAAACCATTAATAAAAATTCCGAAGCGTTAGCCGCTCAAAACAACGCAGCGACAACAGCCCGCCAGCAGCTTGACGAGCAAGTTGAGAAAAAAAAGGCGGCAATAGTTCTGATAAATTCCAAAGAAGATAGCAAACTTGGATTTTTCTTCGACGTTCGGTTGGCAGAACAGGTATCGGCGGGTAACTATAATACCCAAATAACACGCTTGTTGCAAACTGATAATCAGGTATCTACAGAAAATTCAAGCCCCGAAGCGCCTGTCGATCCGGCTGGAAAGATAAGTGCTGAAATGTTTTATATTGTAGATCTAGCCTACTCAACCACCGATAATTTTGGAAATGCGTTGGTACCGGGTAACAGTTATATACCTGTTATATTATCAGTTTATAATGGCAATGATGTTAAAAGTGTGACTTCATTTATTTCTGGTCTGTCTGATTATGATAAGACCGAGAGCTTTGATTATTATCCAACAACAATTATTAAATAACCTTTAAACAACATAGTTATGATAGCGAACCCAATACCTGTGACTCAAAAATACGGGATAACCGAAAAAAAGAAAGCAGAATTAGATGCCTTGGTACTCCAGGTTTTGGATGCAAGGCACAAGGTGGAACAGTTTCAGGCGATAGTAACCTCCCTGACAGAAAAATCACAAAATTTTGCAGCTTATTTAAATACCGCCACAACCAATAAAACACTGGCGCTAAATAACAGGGGCCTGTTATACAGTTTGTTGCAAAACGCGACGGACCTGCGTGCTAATTCAAATATAGCTTTTAGCGAAATGGTGTTTGCTGATCTAAAAATAAAACAGGTAGCAGGGGAGGTTACAAAAGTTGTAAATGAACTGATCTATGCGGCCGAAGTTATTAATAAGCTAAATGGGCTTATTATACGCCATAAATCTTCTAACGCGCTTATCTCTGACGAGTTGGTGGCACTTATTGGTACCGCAGGGAAAGATGCCAACAATGCAGTTGCATTAACCCTCACAGCCTTAAAATCAACGTTTGCGGCAAGGTCATCAAGTACCGAATCTGAAGCGGTTTCCGTTTTAGAACAAAGCCAGTCGTGGACATTTTACCAGATACTAACCGGTACCGATACCGAAGGTAGGCCAAACCCCGCGCAAAAGGTTTCACTTCAATCTTTATTAGAGGAGGCGTATGTAAATGCTCAAAAAACCTATGAACAGGCTGATCTGGCTGACAAAAGAACACTGGGACAATTAAATAAGGCCAGTTCTGACCTGAGTGCCGCCAAAGTTAAGCTGCAATCACTTGAATTGGGTTTACGCGCGGCAAACGCGGCAGCATTGGCTTCCTAACATTAGTTAAAACACCGCTTGCGCGGGTTAGTAATTGTTAATTAAACAGGTGGAGTATGAATTCAATTTATAGAAAATTTTATAAAAACTTCTACCGTAAAACAGGTGGGTTTATACCTGCACGGCCCTTAAATCTTACTGTATTCCCCGGCGATTTTTTTCAGATAAAAAATGGAGAAATGCTGGTGCTGGGGAATATTTTCAGAAACGGGGTGGTTGATTCGGTTAACGTTAGTTTTGGTAACGGCATCAAACTCAATACGTCGGGCTGGGATTTTAGCGAGGGGGTAACCAAGCCCTATTCGGGCAGAGGAATGGGCCAGGGCGCCATTGATGGCCATTTTGAGTTCAGCAAACAAATACTGGCATTTAGCACAAAGGGTAGTTACACTTTTAGGGGCAATAACCCCGAAGCGGTAAAGATACTTAACTGGAATGACCTTCAACCCGAGCTCATCATTAAGCTCACACAAACCTACTACTCTTTCAGAGAGGTGTACCTGATCACAGAGTGCGCCACAACGTCTGACTGGACGTTGGCTGTTGCAGGGGGCGACAACGCCGAACTGGAAATAGCTACCAGCGAAGATAATTTTGGCCTTGGCGATATCTTTGGTCATCATTCCGCTAAGACCATTCAGTCCAGGGATATTGAGCTTTATTTAAGGGAGACGGGACGAAAGCCATCGTTTTTTAAAGCCAGTAAACTGGTTACCCGCGATGAAAAGCTAAACACTTTTGTTAATGAACTCATCTATCAAAAAAAACATCAGCAGGAGTGGGCCGATAATTTTTACGAGTATAAGTTTCATATGGGTTCAATCTATAACAGTTATCCGCCTGATAACGTGCAGGCAAGCGTATTAGATATGTTGCAGGCCAATGACCTTAATCCCAATACGGCACTGCGATATTTTAAATGGACAGAAGCCAATATGGATGATATTGAAAAAATGTTTATAAGCTATGGCAACGACTGAGTATATAAAGATCATTCACCAGGAGATGGACTGGCTGGAGGGCGTTATAGATCAGGCTATCCGCACCTATTTAATGCAGGAGGGCCACGAAACTAACTGGCTTGAGTTACCCATGCCCGTTATTTTGGGAAGCACGGCACCCTACGCAGAAATGACTGCCGCCTGGGGCTTAAATGTGTATGGGCGTTTAGCAATGGCACTGGCTATGGCGCCACATATTCGCCCCGAGGCGCTGGACGTATTTTTTGGAAAAAACCAAACCTATGACCGTGGTTTTACTGAGTTTGGCGGCGTTGCGGATAAAAATCATAGCGGTTTTTTGCCTACCGGGCAAACGCTCTTTTTTTTGATAGCGGCAGGTAACCCAGAGGCGCGGATCGAAGTAATGAACCTGCTTGACAGGCAAAGCATTCTTATACAGGAGCAAGTGCTTATGCTTAACGAAACGGAAGATCATATGCCCATGTTAAACGGCATACTGGGTATAAGCAACAGGTGGCTGCGTTATTTCTTAACCGGCAAAAAGCCCGGTCTTGAACACAGCGCCTCTTTTCCGGCACAAAAAATAGAGACCCGGATGGACTGGGCCGATATTGTGTTGGACGATATGGTGATGGAGCAGGTAACAGAAATATTGACCTGGCTACAGCACGGTAAAGTTTTACTAAACGATTGGGGTTTACAAAAAAAAATAAAGCCGGGCTACAGGGCGCTGTTCTACGGGCCGCCCGGTACGGGTAAAACATTAACGGCTACCCTTATTGGCAAAGCCACACAGCGCGACGTTTATAAAATTGATCTTTCAATGATCATATCGAAGTATATAGGCGAAACAGAAAAAAACCTTTCAAAGGTGTTCGATATAGCGGAACATAAAGATTGGATTTTGTTTTTTGATGAAGCAGATGCGTTGTTTGGGAAACGTACCGCTGCAAACTCATCTAACGACAGGCATGCCAACCAGCAAACGGCTTACCTTTTGCAAAGGATTGAAGATTTTCCAGGCGTAGTAATACTGGCGTCAAACCTGCGCGCTAATATGGATGAGGCGTTTTCAAGGCGATTCCAATCCATTATACATTTTGCCATGCCGTCGGCCGAAGAACGTTACGAGCTTTGGAAAGGCGCGTTTTCCGAAACATGCACCTTACATCCCGATATTGACTTACAGGCGATAGCTGCTGAATATGAACTGGCGGGTGGTGCTATTATTAACGTATTGCGCTATTGTGCACTATCTGCCATTCGCCGTGGCGACACCGTTGTAACCAAACAGGAATTACTTACAGGCCTGCGGCGCGAGTTTAAGAAGGAAAACAGAACGTTGATGACCTCAAATTAATTGAGTATGGCTAAGCAAACGGGCAATAAACCAGTGTTGACAGAAGACGCAAATGAGGAGGAACATAAACCCTTCGCCGTTTTCTTTAAGATAGGGGAATGGAGACACCGATTTACGGAATATCAATATAAAACGGTAATTGCCGTAGCGTTAAATAATTGTATACAACACCGAGCCTTAAGGCTGGTGGGTTATATCATAAGCGAAACAGACCTGGTGATGGTTTTGCATGTAAATAAAAAATATATAAATAAATTTTTAGGGTTTTTCTTTGAAGAGGTAAGAAACGAAATAAGCAAGCACGCCAGCGAAACAGAATCTTTTGATATAGGAGGATATAATAACGACGATCAGGTTAGATATCTATACAATTTATCAACGCTATTTAAAAAGTATAATATACACAATGATTATTTAGAAAGACTGATTACGGGCAGACGCGTTGAACTTAGATATGATGACCCGCATTTGGTACGGCTAAAGCAGGTAGTGAACAAGGCCGATTTTTGTTCGGCAATAGATTATTCAGGAGGTATCGGGCCTGTACGGGTTAGGTTATGGTACGATAATAATGTAGGCGAATTACAATAACAAAGCTATGTGCGCTCAAAAAAAACTTAACAATAAAGCTCTCGACGCAAACATTACCCCCTCAAAGCGGGCAGCTGGTAAAGGTGCCGCGCAATTGCAGGACAACCGCTCAAAATCTTTAGCGAAGAGGCAGCAGGGATTTACGCCTGCTAACACAATCAATAACCAGTGGTTAGTACAAAAAAAACATAATGACACGGGTTTGCCGGATCAGTTGAAAAGTGGTATTGAAAATCTTTCCGGTCTGTCAATGGATGATGTGAGGGTGCACTATAGTTCTGATAAACCGGCCCAACTTAACGCGCACGCTTATGCCCAGGGAACTGACATTCATATTGCGAAGGGCCAGGAAAAACATTTACCGCATGAAGCCTGGCATGTGGTGCAACAAAAGCAAGGCCGGGTTAAGCCTACATTGCAAATGAAGGGGGTGAATATTAATGATAACAGAGGGTTGGAGAAAGAAGCTGACATAATGGGCGCAAAAGCGTTACAACAAGCCGGTACAAAAACCAATGAAATTGGTAACGCAGCGGCAACCAAGCCTACCCATACCATTCAAAAAACCACGCAAGCCGTAGCACAGTTAATACCCGATAAAGCCGAATTATACTGGCAGAGGATTGAGGCGAAAGCCGGATATAGGGGCGTCACGGGCCGACGTGCACATCTTTATAATTTTATCCGCAACGTTGCAAATATACCCGTTGTTGGCGCAGCTGTAAATGCCGCCGTGGTAGCAGCCCCTATGCCAGCGAGTATAGATGCGTTAAAACTTACTGTGATAAATGCTGTTAATTTAGCTATTGCACCCAGAACGGCCGCACCTGGTCAGTATGCCGCAGACACCGCTTTCAATGCCGATTTAACGCGGGTTTTACGCTTAAATCCATTTCTAATATCGGTTATGACGGGTGCTTTGCACAAACGGGTACCAAAATGGAGAGGCGCAAGGCCCGCTGCAGTTCCGGCTCCTCAGGGAGCAGTACCTGGCCTTGGGGGCAATCCCGGGATTGTGCCGGCTTTACATTCAATGCCCCTTCCCGCGGCAGGTGCCGATGATCGCGTGTTGGAGACTACCGACCTTTTTAACCGGCTAACTAATTTGCCAAATCAATTGCCTCCCGTTGTAGTAAACAGCATTATAGGACCGCATGCGGCAATGGGCACAACGAATATTAATCAACCGGCAATAAATGCAAGAATGGACCTTGGATGGGCAGCTGCGCGCGGCAATATTCTGCACGAATTTGGACATCATCTGGAAAACAATCTTAGCCCTGCGGATTTTGCAACGCTACACAACTTTCTTACTGCCCGCGTGCACATCCCTGCGCCGGTAGTGGGTGTTCCTCCGGCTCCGTTTGTTGGTCCTATGGCTGGAATGCGCCCGGAGGCTGGTTATTTTTTTGAACATCATCCGGGATATAATATTGATATGCCTCAAATTAATGCAGGGGGGGTGGCTGCAAGACCTGTGCCGCAAGGATGGTGGCAACGTGTAAAGCATAGGGCTGCCGCAGTAAAACAGTCTGTTACAAGGGCTTATCATGCCACATGGTTGCGTTATGTAGGCTTGGGCGTTAGCGGGATAAAACAGCAAATTGGGAAACTGGTAAGCGTTATGTCAATGCGTAGAGAACCCAGAACATGGGGCGGTGAAGGTGTTGAGAATTTTTTTGTTTACAACGCAAATAATCAACACATGAGTTACAGTACCGCTGTACACCGGTTTAATACTATTACAGGGGAAAACGAAGGCACAACCGAGTATTTATCTACCACGGTAGAGTTTTTTAACAGGCCAAGCCATACACGCGAATTGGTAAGTGTTGACCCGCTGCGTGTAGCCCTGTTTTTATACATGGCTAACAGGCCACAGTATTTATTGGTTCGTGCTGCTTTTGCGGGTTTACCGGCACTTCCGGTACCACCCGGCGGTGGGGCCGCTCCTGTACGACCTGATCTTAATGATCTTATTCACACAATTAATTAAAATAAGTTGTGCACTAACTATTTGCCTGCGCCGCTCTTGTTCTTGTTTATTGTAGTTAAAAAACAAACCCAACTTGCAAGGTTGGTAGTTTATTCAATTTAGGCCGCATGATGAACGCAGACAGAATAGTTAATAAATCTCTTACGCACCACACAACGAGCTTTCCGTCCCAATTAAGTAAGAGTTTAACTGGTGTTTATTTTCAGGATAATCGCCCAAAAACTGTTGTTCAGCAAAAGCTGGCCAGCCCGCCTGCAAATGAGAGTGCCGCGCAGTTGAAGGAAAATACTACCGGCATGCCGGATAAATTAAAATCGGGGATTGAAAATTTATCCGGCATTGACGTATCTGATGTAAAAGTTCATTACAACTCTGATAAACCTGCGCAACTTAATGCACACGCATATGCCGGGGGAGCTGATATTCATTTAGCGACCGGCCAGGAAAAGCATTTACCACACGAGGCCTGGCACGTAGTACAGCAAAAACAGGGCAGGGTGAAACCTACGCTGCAAATGAAAGGGGTTTACCTTAACGATAACAGGTGTTTAGAGAGCGAGGCAAATGTTATGGGCGCAAAGGCAAATAGCGCAACACAAATAGCTGTGAAACCGGCTTTAACCCGCGTTACCTTAGAAAAAAGCAGCCCGTTAATACAGGCAAAATTTACCAATGGTACGGGAGGAGCGGTTTTAAAACCATTGGCACATGAATTGTACGCTATTTTTAATGGATTAACGGGATACGGAGCTTTAATTAATAGTTACCGTGCGATAGACGGATCAACAGACAACCATGAAGATTTTTTTACCTGGTTGAGCCAACGCATGGATGTAGGTACGTTAACCATAGATAAAGCGGCGCTTCATAGCAAGTTAAGAACAGAGATCACAACAGGGGTGCATAATTTAGATACCGCATCTGCATCCTCGTCAACCGCTACGGCGTCTTCTTCCTCATCGGTATCATCTTCGTCAATATCATCTTCTTCATATGCGTCTTCTTCCTCCTCATCGCCGTATGCAGGATTGTCCCTCATTCCGCATCATCACTCGGCATTTGATCGGCATACCCTTGAAGTTGTATCGGATTTGGTAAGCAGAGGCCGAGCAGGTGAGCTGATAGGGCGGGGGCTTACTTTACTGACGAGGCAACGATCGCCGTTACTAAATGAGACTTCGGTTTTGAAAATAATTTTGCATTATCTTGCCGCGCCTCAGGTGATAGATGTAGCCGTGGAAGGTATGCCTGTGATCAATATGTCTGACCCCCAACAAGTAGCGCATTTGATAAATATGGCTATTCAAAATATACATATTTTGCGGCAGCCGGCAGAATTAACTCACGGAACGCATGAAGATAGCCTGACCTCAGCACCGTCATCAAGCTCATCTGTTGCGGTACATATGCCTCCTGCTGCGGCAGGCGTACATTACTCCGAAGCAAACGCACTTGTTACCAAATATTCATCAGGCAAACAGCGGGGACTATTACGGGAGATGATGATGAGATTAGTAGAAACATTTGCGAACAGGGGCGTTAGTATTAAATATACGCTTGATGTTTTGAAAGCCTTAAACAGGCAATTTAATGCGAGAATATATTCAAAATTACCCCTTGCGTTGCATACCGACCCGCGTAAAAAGTCAGATGTTGATCTTGCACCAAATGAATGGGGCGATCTATCCCAAATGCACGAGGCATCTGTACATTTTATTCAGTCGCTTGCTCCTGAAATAGCGGCATTTGTGAGTGCATTGTCCGAAGGGCAGAAAATGTCGTCAGCTTCTATACATTCATTGATCGCTCAAAAGGTATGGACCGAACAAAATGTAGGAAACCAACAAGATCGCTACCGTAATAACACGCCTGAGGCCCCTGTAACAGCATCTGAATTTATGGCGGTAGTTGAACAGCATGCTTTTAACTATGCTACGCTATATCTAACCGGGTTAAGGAATACCATATACCAACACGGCGGGATGCCGCTTGTTGGCGTTTACCGCCGTGAAGGGCAGCCACATGATGACGATGCGTTATCGATGCACATGCCTCAGGAAAGATCCTTAAATACAGAACGATCAAAACTGGAATCATGGTCACACGTACATATCGTTGATGGTATCGGGGTGCCCCTGAATACCACAATATATACCGAAATGCCAATTTCGAATATTCTGCTGAGTTATTTGCATACAAAAGCAGATAAAGCTTCGGCCCTTTTAGAGCACGAATCTGAATTTTTTGGTTCTTCGGTTGCCAGCCAAATCCATGATATCGGGTATCTCACACACACTATAGGACATTTGCAAGACGCAGAGGCAAACAGAATGATCATGCTAAGCCTTGTTCCCCGATTAATAGCAAGGGTAGAGAATTTGCAAGCTGAAAAAGGTAAAAAATTGATTGAAATAAGAGAAAAGTTGACCGAATTAAGAAAATATAATTTAAGTGCGAAGCCCGGATATGAAGACCTGCAAACAAAAATTGAAGCAGCCCAGGCAGCGTTTAAACTTTTAGAAAGAGATTTTATGAAAGAAAGTATGGCTTTAAAGACATTTATAAAAGGTATGCCGCGCTCGTGGACCTCTCCTCCTGCATTTCTCACCCAAAAAAGACAGTTTCTGGATCTGGTTGATATTTTAGATAAAATATCAGACTCAACACGGGCAAAAATCGCTGATGAAGCGCAGATAGAAAGGCAAGCCAAACAAAAGGCAGACTTAGCGGAGAAGATGAGAGCGGATGCGGAGAGAAGAAAGAAGGAAGAAGCCGAATTTGGCGATTAGGTTACACACTTATACAAACTATGTGCTAAAGCGCTATTATAACCCCATGATGCAGTATACCCTTAAATGTAAATAACGACAGCATGTTAAACGCAGATACTATAGCGCCGCACAAAGCAAGTATCTTAAAGTTGTTTACAGTTCCGTGCGCGATTAAAAATTGCAATTTCATTCACGGCGCCGTTTAAAATACTTTACCGGCATTAGATGACATCCCCGCTTTTATCCAGCTTACAACTGCTTTTATCTCACCATAGCTATAATGCTCTCCTAATACTTCTTTTAAAGGAGCAAGTCTTTCATCGCCATATTTTTCAATAGCATCCTGTATAGCCGGTATTTTTTCGGCAGCAACAATGGTTGTAACTTCCAACTCACCCAGTTCAATAAAATCGGCTAAATGCCCTTCTACTGTGGTGATAGCCAAATTGCGTTGCGCGGAAATTTCAGGAACTGTTTTGCCCTGCTTAAACAGGTTGAAACTCTCGCGGCGGGTGCCGGTGCCGGTTTTAGCGCCGGGTTCTGAGGGTTGTTTACGCTCCCGCTTCGGTTTCTTTTGAGTTATTTTAGACGAAAGCCCCCGCTGTGTGCTATAGTTTTTTACCGGGATTAAAAATTCCCTGCCATAACGAGCTAGCTTAATATCGCCAAAGCCCGAGATAAGCCGTAACTCATCCAAACTTTGGGGCAGATAAGTTGCTATTTCCGTTAAAGTATTATCCCCTAAAATAACGTAAGGCGGCACGTTCTCATTCAGGGCAATATCCCGCCTAACGCTTTTAAGTATCTCCAATAAGTCAGCCTCAAACAATAGTGCGGCTGGTTCTTCGCGCTCTTCAGTAATTTGTGAAGCTATAAATTCCACTTTTTGCTGCCCTTTTAACACTGCTTCGCTCTTTGCTGTCAGTTGTAACACAGGGTATTCGCCTTCTGTGGCCTGCAGATAGCCCGTTACTACTAATTCGCGCATATAACGTTGCCAATCTGTTTTGCTAATATCGGCGCCTATGCCGTATGTTTTAAGCTGCTTGTGTTCGTCACGTATCCTCTCGCTTTTAGATCCCCTTAAAAATTCAACTACATAACCTGCTCCAAATCTTTCTTTTAATCTGGCTACGGCAGATAAAGCTTTCTGAGCTATCAATGTGCCATCAAAACGCTCCACCTCGGTCAGGCAAACATCACATGATCCACAATTATCGGGCGCGTCTTCGTCAAAATATCCGAGTAAAAATTGCCTTCTACAGGTTTGCAGCTCACTGTAACGCACCATGTCGTCCAGCTTTTTAAGCATAATGCGGCTTTGCTCGGGGTTGTTCTCTATCCGGGCAAATTCCTTCAGCTTTTGGGCATCACCGGTAGAGTAGTACAGCATGGCGTCCGATGGTAATCCGTCACGCCCAGCCCTACCTGTCTCCTGATAATAGCCTTCTATGTTTTTGGGCAGGTCTATATGTACTACATAGCGCACGTTGGATTTGTTAATACCCATGCCGAAAGCAATGGTAGCCACTATTATCCTTATATCATCTCGTAAAAAGGCCTCCTGGTTACGCGCTTTGGTTGTATTATCCAAACCGGCATGATAGGCGGCTGCCATAAACCCTTCCTCTTTTAAATCGGCCGCCAGTGCCTCAGTTGATTTGCGCGATAGGCAGTATATGATACCCGATTCATCCTTCCGCTTATCTAAAAAAGCCAGTAATTGCTTAAAACTGTTTCTTTTAGGAGCAACGGTATAGGTAATATTTTCGCGGTTAAAAGATGATATAAATACCGCAGGTTCTTTAAGATCAAGCTTTTCTAAAATATCTTTCTGCGTAAGCTTATCGGCTGTTGCCGTAAGCGCTATAACGGGTACCAACGGAAAATGCTTTTTTAAACCGGCAAGCATCAGGTATTCAGGCCTGAAATCATGCCCCCAGTGCGATATACAATGCGCCTCGTCAATAGCTATTTGTACCACGCGCAGTGTCTGTAAAAACGCTATAAGTTTGTTATCGGCGCCAAACAAGCGTTCAGGCGCCATATACAGGAGTTTTATGTGGTTGTTGCGCAGTTTTTCCATAAGTTGCTGCTGTTCGTCAGGGCTTTGCGACGAATTTAAAAAAGCAGCGGGTATACCATTAATGTTCAGGCTATCAACCTGATCTTTCATTAACGCAATAAGGGGCGATATAACAATGGTTAAACCATTAAGCAACACAGCGGGTAGTTGGTAACATAAGGATTTGCCGCCGCCGGTTGGCATCAGTACCAACACATCCTTGCAGTTTAATGTATGGGCTATTATTTCTTCCTGCCGGTGCCGGAAATTGCTGTAGCCAAAATATTTTTGCAGTGCCTGGTTAGGTGTCATATGCTTACCTGCAAAGCTAATTATTTTAGTAATGAGTTGTCTTTATTTTTTTCTTTTTTTGATTGTTCTTATTAGATGCCGGTATTTTTTGATGGCTAAGTGGTATAAAAAAATAGGCCATATTTATGCAATATGGCCTATTGAATAGATTAAAAACAATTATTAAGGGATAGGTAATTAATATCCAGGAGTTGGCGTTATTTGCGGATTACGCCTTAACTCATTTCGTTCAATAGGAAGCAGACTCTTATAAGCCTGGAATGTTCCTGTTTTATCCAGCAACAATATTTTTGAATACGTTTTTACGCCGGTTGTTACATTTTTAATTACATCAAAACCGTAAATTTTAGCATTCTCGGTAGTGGTGGCTATTCCCCAACGCCTCACGTCAAAGAAACGGTGCCCCTCAAAAACCAGCTCCACTCTTCGTTCATTGTAGATCCGTTGCCTTAAAGCTTCTCCGGTTACCGATGCCGGAATGCCCGGAAGGTTAACACCCGCACGGCTTCTTACTTTATTTACATATTCCCTTGCAGTAGCCTCGTCGCCTAACTCAAATTTGGCTTCTGCATAGTTCAGGTAAATTTCTGCCAACCTGAAAAACGGCCATTGGTTCAGTTGCTGAGTTGCTGAATTGATAGTACCCGTTGAAGGCATGAATTTTTTCATGACCGTATTTGTCCTGGGATTGTCGCCTGTTTTTTTATACGAATCAAACCCAAATGTAGCACCATCTTCTGACACCCACTTTTCATAAGCCGGAGGTGCACCTTTCACTGCTGCGCCGGGGTTAAATACGGTGCCGTCATGAATAACTGTAGCCTCAAGTCGAGGATCGCGGTTAGCCCAAGGGTTTTGCGGATCATACCCTGATGCAGGATTAATACTTCCATCAGCCAGGTATGGTTGAAGTCCGTTAGCCATATCGTAAGAATCAACCAGGTTTGCAGTAGGACCGCTGCTGCCCCACCAACCGCCATTGGCGCCGAAACGGCGATCTAAATGGTCCATGGGTGCATTGTGACCATTGGTTGCCGAGAAACCTCGCGAATAAATAATTTCATTCTGTGCATCGCCCTGCTTCGTTTCAAAAAGCTTTTGATAATCCGGGTACAGCGCATAGCCACTGTTTAAAAGTGCTTCTGCTGCATCAGCGGCTTTTTGCCATTTTTGAACGTCCTTGGTAGGGCTGAACAAAGGAGATGCTGCATATAAATAGGTACGAGAGAGTAGGGCCTTGCAAGCATCACCGGTAACCCTTCCGTAATTGGGATCATTTGCCGGATAGTTAACAGGCAGATTGGGTAGCGCTTCCATCACATCCTTTGCAATGAATGTTACGCATTCATCAAAAGTATTTCTTTTAAATGTGCCCTGACTATCCTTTTGATAAACTTTGTCTACTATAGGAACGCCACCATACCTTTCAATAAGATTGAAATAAAGGAAGGCTCTCAAAAATTTGGCTTCCGCTATCATCCGCGCTTTATTAGGTAAATTAACGGTGGTGGTACTCATTTTTTCCAGGAAAACATTGATCTTACGCATGTATTGGTACGCGAAATTCCAATTATACAGGTAACCGTCTTGTATCGCCCAAAAGTCCCCAATTGTTGCTCCTAATGATCCAATATTGTCTGGAGTATAGTTGTTCAGCTTAAAAAGATCACCCCCGCAGCAAGCAAGGCTGTTGAAATTTTCATCTGTATATTTAGAATACGCCATACTTACGTTAAACCCGTGAACCTGGGAGCTATAAAGCTCGTTGTGGTACGCTTCAATTAGTTTTGGATCACTCCAAACAGCATCCTCAGCAAGTTTGTCCTGCGGCGATATGTCCAGGACGTTTTTCTTACAGGACATGCTGAACATTACAACAAACACTGCAGGAAGTATTAATTTAATTGCTTTCATCGTTATAATTTTTAAAATTGTAGATTAAGACCAAAACTTACGATCTTCAAAGGCGGATAGTTTAAATAACTTTGATTCGCCAACTCCGGATCTCTGTATTTAATTTGTTTTGCCCATGTTAATAAATTGGTACCATTAACAAATACGCGGAGACCCTTAACGCTTATTTTTCGCATTAGATCGCCGCTAAAGGTGTACCCTAATTCAGCGTTTCTTAGTCTTACAAATGTAGCATCATATAAGAAAAAGTCTGTTGCGCCGCTGTTTGGTAACAAATTATTTGCCCGAGGCATAGTCGCGCCCTGTTGGTTATTAACGGTCCAACGGTTGGTAGCCCTGTAAACAGGTGCATTGTCCAAATCCTCCAAGCCAAACTCGTCAACAATGGCGTCATTAACAAACGCATCGGCCTGCCCCTGGAAAAACAGGGTTAGGTCAAAGCCCTTGTATTGCAAACCTGCGTTAAGGCCAAACACGTACAAAGGTGTTGGAGATTGGTTGGTTATGTAGCGGTCATCTCCGGTTATTTTGCCATCATTGTTTAAGTCAAGAACTTTGACATCACCCGGCTTGGCCCCAACTGCGTGTGGGTAACTATCCAACTCAGCCTGGGTATTGAATATCCCGTCAGATTTGTAATAAAGGCCCGAACCAAGCGGCATCCCGGTGTTTGATTGATAAGCATATGCCGGTGGAACCTCGTCCATAAAGATGATCTTACTTTTTGCATAAGCTACGTTTGCGTTAATCGAATATGACACCTGCCCAACCTTGTTGCGATGCGTCAGATCCACTTCAAACCCACTGGTATTCACCTTTCCTATGTTTTCTTCGGGCAATTTTGGGAAACCGTTGACCGCACTAACTGAAAGATTGCGCTGACGAAGGATGTTTGATCGCTTTTGATTGAATATAGTAATGTCTACGTCAAGCATTCTGTTGAATAAAGAAGCACTCAATCCGAAGTCCAGTTTTTTACTCACCTCCCATGCAATATTCGGATTGGAAAGAACAGTGGAGAAAATACCCGGTACGGTACCACCGCCAAAAACATAATTATTTCCAAAGTCAAAAGTCTGCAGGAATTGGAATTGGCTCACTTGGTCATTACCAAGCTCGCCATACGAAGCCCTAAGTTTTAGCGTATTGACAAATCCCACAGGCTTCATAAAATCTTCCTCGGATATTACCCAACCTGCAGATGCTGATGGAAAGAATCCATATCTGTTATTTATAGGAAATATGGTTGACCCGTCAGAGCGGAACGCAAATTCAAGCAGGTATTTGGATTGGTAATTATAATTGAACCGGCCCAAATAACTATTGTAAGCTGTGGCCGAGGCATTACCACCGTTTCCATAATCTTCCGGTCTTGTACCCCCTAGGCTGACCTGCGGAAGTGCGGGGCTAAGAAAATTTCTGCGTGTCGCCGATGCAAACGTATTTGAATTTCTCTGTTGCTCGGCACCTACCATTGCGGCAATGTTATGGTCTTTGCCAATTGTAGTTCTGTAAGATAGCCTGAGGTTGGTAAGGGTGGTGATCCATCTATCGTATCTATCGGTAAGCTGTATCGGAGTATTTGCTTCTACACGTGTATACTCCTTGGTATTTGGATTGTATACGTGCCAATAATGTGGTTGAGAGAAGTTTTTGTTGAACTGGTTTCTCAAGTCGTAATTATAGGAAGCATCAAGCACCAATCCATTTACATGAGGCACTTTAAAGGATGCTGTAAATGTAGTCGTAATTGGATCATTATTAAATTTGTTGTATCCTCTACGGTCTGAAAGAAGCGGGCTATTATCAAATCGCCCCCCGGCAAGCAGCCCGTTAGGATATATGGCCGGTAGCGTTGGATTTGCCTGCAACGTTGTCGAGAAGTCAGTTCCATTCGCTTCAGTCCGCTGAGTGAACACGCCTGAAATATTGGCACCTACGGTTAAATACTGTGATAGATCTGCATCAACCCTTATCCTGGAATTATACTGGTTATATTTGTAAGGTTGATTTTTAAAATTACTTCCCTGGCTGCTTGATCCAAAAGAAAGCATGTATCTCACTTTATCCGAGCCTCCACTCGCCTGAAAATTCAGCCTTTTCTGGGGAGTGTTCCTATTTAAAGATACATCTGCCCAATTAGTATTCGGGTATAAAATGGGGTCAGACCCGTCACGGTATTTTTGGATGTCTGCAGCCGACTTATAGGCATATGCTCCCCTCCCCAGGCCAAAATAAGTTTCATTTACTACCTCCGAAAACAGTGCAGCATCCATCATCTCCGGGATTTTGGTAGGGTTAGTAATACCATATACATAGGAGAAATTATAACTGGTCTTTCCTCTGGCACCGGGTTTGGTGGTAACCAAAAGTACACCGTTGGCGGCTCGGGCACCATATATAGCTGCTGAACCATCTTTTAATACGGTTATACTCTCAATATCCTGCGGGTTAAGGGTTGAAAGAATGCCTGTACCACGTGGTACCCCGTCAACTACGATAAGAGGATTATTAGGATTAGGCAAATTAGGGTTAGAGCTGGGAAATGTACTCGCACCGCGAATGACAATGTTGAGATCTTCTGACCCGGGTATGCCGTTACGCTGATTGACAACGAGGCCGGGTAGTCTACCTGCCAGACCGGTTGTAACATTCACAGCCTGGTTTTTAGTTAGATCTTCTCCTTTCACTCTTGATATTGAACCCGTCAGGGTTTCTTTTTTTTGCGTACCATAACCCACCACAATAACTTCATCAAGTTCCGTTTGAGCAGGTGCAAGTTTTACATTAACAACCGCGCCGTTGCTTGCCGGGAAATTTTGCGACTGATAACCTACAGCCTTAAAAGTTAGTGTTGCATTATTAGATACTGTTATAGAATATTTGCCATTGCCGTCTGTTACTACCCCGTTACTGGTTCCTGTTGCTGTTACACTAACGCCCGGCATTGGCTGATTGGTTTCATCGGTAACTGTACCGGTTATGGTTAGATTTTGCTGTTGCAGCAAGGTAGTGGTATTGAAGTTTTCTACTCTGGGCATACTTGCATATGCGTTTGAAATATTGACTAAAGCAACAGCTGCAATCGTTTTCGCAACTACCGATTTTTTGGACAATACCGTCCATGCTCGAAGCATAACCTTCGATTTTGATGTCATAATTTTAAGATTTTAGTTTATTAGTTGGTTAATAAAAAGTTGTGACAGAACGTCTCCATTTATAGTTTTCGTTTTTCCATAGGCACAAAAAATAATTAATAATACGGTTTACAAAAAGGTAACAGCGTACCTCCACTTTAAAATTGGTGCTCAAATTAACCTGTAAAAAACCGGATAGCGTTGCATGTAATTACCCTACTATTAAGCAATATTATCATTGTAAGAAAGTTGATTTCTAAAATTGGTATGTTTACCTCACTCAATTATGGAAGCAGAATTACTTAAAGTATCTACACAATCGGCGTTTTCATTTAGTATAAGGCTGGATCGTGTACCCAATGTAAACAGCAGGTGGCATTTTCATCCGGAAGTTGAGCTGATCTATCTTCATCGCGGTTCCGGAATGCAGTTTATAGGAGATAGCATAAAAAGGTTTCACGAAGGGGATATAATCTTAATAGGATCTAACCTTCCGCATTATTTTAAGTTTGATAAGGAAAAGAATTTGAACGTAAATAATGAAAACCCTTATTCAACTGTAATACATTTTTACGAAGATTTTTGGAGTAAAACTTTCCTTGAACTGCCTGAAAACGCAATTATAAAACGCGCACTGGAAAAGGCTAAAAGAGGTATTTTGATCTCGGCCAAAAAGGAACCGCTTATCTCTAATTTGATTAAACAACTGTCAGTATCCGAAGGTCACTCGCGCATTGTTTTGCTCATGGAGACGCTGGCGTTAATAGGTTCAAGTAATAGCGGAAAACTGTTGTCGTCAATTGGGTTTAAGTATAATTTTGAAGAGTCGGACAAGTATCGCATAAATCTTATCTACGAGTACTCTTTTGCCAATTTTAAAGATAAGATCTCGCTTGAAAAAATTGCGCAGATAGCTAACCTTGCACCAAATTCTTTCTGTCGGTACTTTAAAGCTAAAACCCGAAAAACTTATTTTCAATTTGTTAACGAAATACGCGTAAGCCACGCATGTAAATTACTTATTGAGGATGAGATTAGCATAAAGCAAATATGCTATGAGAGTGGTTTTAATAATTTCTCCTCATTTCATGCAGTTTTTAAGCAAATTACCGGGAAAACACCGCTTACATACAAGCAGCATATTATTCCTAGTTCAGTGTTTGAAAATTAAAGTAATTATGCACGTGGGAATGTTAATATTTCTTAATGATAGGGTAATTTGCTATAATTGTTAACAGATTATATGCACTTAATTTGAAAGCCAATCAGTTATTGCCAATATTAAATTATACCCAAAAAATCATTAATTTTTAACAATTATATCCGGGGTTAGCATACGGTCATTGGTTGTTGTATTAAGCTAATGCTAACTGGGAAAAAGTTTTAATCAGTAAATGTTGCCCTAAATGAAATAGATATTGAAATAAAGTTCATTGCGGAGAAACCGATATACATTGGCGTTTAAGAATAATTGAATTTAAAATTGAACAAGGGGTTATTTACGTTATGAGTTAAGCCGTAAAGTAAATAACACACTACATATTATATGACAAGTATCGCAGATCAGTCACAACCACATTTGCCAAATATAATTTTTGGTACCAGCAGCCTAGGAAATTTATTTGTAGCTCTTAGTGATGAAGTGAAACGCGACATTGTTTCTGAGTGCGTTAAGCACTCTCCGGGTAAAGTAGTATTTGATTCAGCCGGTAAATATGGTGCCGGTTTAGCGCTTGAGTCATTAGGTAAATCATTAAGCGATTTAAACGTTGATCCGGAAAAGGTAGTTATCAGCAATAAACTGGGCTGGTTCAGAACCGAGTTAAAAACGCCCGAGCCGACTTTTGAAGAAGGAGTATGGGTAGGTCTTAAAAATGACGCTGTTCAAATGATCAGTTACGACGGCATGATGAAGTGCTTTGAGCAAGGTAACGAGTTATTGAACGGCTGGGTGTCTGAAATGGTTTCTGTACATGATCCCGACGAATACCTGGCAGCCGCCACTTCGCCGGAAGATGAAGCAAAAAGATATAGTGATATATTGGAAGCCTACAAAGCACTGGCCGATTTAAAAGCGAGTGGCAGAGCTAAATCTGTTGGTATAGGAGCGAAGGATTGGCGAACAATTGTGAGGATAGCAAAAGATGTAGAGCTTGATTGGATAATGGTAGCTAACAGCATGACGATTAAGAGTCACCCTGCGGAGCTGCTTGAGTTTATGGCGGATATGAATAATAAAGGCATTCCTATCATCAATTCTGCTGTTTTCCATTCCGGCTTTCTAATTGGTGGTACCCATTATGATTATAAACCGGTAGATGATGATTACGCCGGTTCTGCTGAGCTTAACAAATGGCGCGATGAGTTTTTTTCTATCTGCCGTCATTTTAACATAACTCCCGCAGAAGCTTGCGTTGCATACGCTCTGAACGTTCCGGGTGTTAAAAGCATTGCCTTAAGTACAACTAACCCAAAAAGGGTTAAAAGTAATATAGATATGGCTCATACTCAAATTCCAAGAGATTTTTGGGTGCAGCTTGTTGAAAAAGGTTTATTGGATAACGCTTTAGGGTTAATTTAAGTTATATGTTAAAAATTGACTCGCATCAACACTTCTGGAAATATGACCCCGTACGGGATGCATGGATAAATGATGACATGGCGGTAATTCAACGGGACTTTTTCCCTGAAGATTTGGAGCCGGTACTTAAGGATAACGGTATTGATGGTTGTATCATAGTTCAATCTGATCAATCCGAAGAGGAAAATGATTTTCAGCTACAAAATGCTAAAAACCACGAATTTATAAAAGGAGTGGTTGGTTGGGTGGATCTGATTTCTGCCGATGTGGAGAGCCGTCTCGAATACTACAGTCAGTTTGAAAAATTGAAAGGATTCAGGCATGTGTTGCAAGGCGAGGCTCAACGCGACTTTATGCTAAGCCCAGACTTTTTAAAGGGAATATCGCTACTTAATAAGTACAACTTTACTTATGATGTCTTGATATTTCCAGATCAATTGAAGTTTGCTGCGGAAATGGTTGCAAAATTCCCGGAGCAAAAATTTGTTTTGGATCATATAGCCAAGCCATTTATAAAAGACAAAATTTTAATCGACTGGGATTCGGATATTAAAGCACTTGGCAAGTTCGACAATGTGTTCTGTAAAATGTCGGGCATGGTTACAGAGGCTAACTGGAATAAATGGGTACCCGCTGATTTTGATCCTTATATAGATATTGTAGTAAATGCCTTCGGGACAGGCAGATTAATGTTTGGATCTGATTGGCCGGTTTGTAAGGTTGCTGCCACTTATGAAGAGGTGTTGGCAATAGTTAAAAATTATTTCTCCGGTTACAGCGAGAGCGAACAAGCAGGCATTTTTGGAGAGAATGCAATTAAGTTTTATAGTTTATCAAAATAGAAAATGAATACATTGGTTTGTGTCCATCCGGGGGAATTTGAATATAAGCAAGCCGAGCGGCCGGTATTAACCGCCGGAAATGCCATTATTAAAATAAAAAGAATAGGCATTTGCGGAACGGACTTGCACGCATTTAGGGGTACACAGCCATTTTTTAGCTATCCGCGCATATTAGGGCACGAACTTTCGGGCGATTTGGTAGAAGCTGATGGCGCACCTGGCTTTACCATAGGAGAGCGTGTTACTTTTATGCCTTACATTAATTGCGAAAAATGTATTGCATGCAGAACGGGTAAGCCAAATTGCTGCGTGAATATAAAGGTATGCGGCGTACATGCTGATGGAGGTATGGCTGAGTACTATTCTATCCCTTCGCGTTTATTAGTGCATGGCGAAGGGTTAAGTTATGATGAGCTGGCATTAATAGAACCTTTGGCCATTGGTGCCCATGGCGTAAGGCGGGCGGCTATTACACCCGGCGAATTTGTGTTGGTTATTGGTGCCGGCCCTATTGGTTTAGGCACCATGGAGTTTGCCCGCATAGCAGGCGCCCAGGTTATAGCAATGGATATAAATGATACCAAACTTGCATTTTGTAAAGAAAAGCTAGGTATACCATATACAGTTAATGCACTTGAGGACGCAAAAGAACAGATAAGTAAAATAACCGGCGGCGACATGGCTACTGTAGTAATTGATGCCACTGGCAGTCAAAAAGCCATCAACTCTGCTATAAATTATATGGCACATACGGCCAGGTTGGTGCTGATAGGATTACAGAAAGAGGAAATCTCATTTAGCCATCCTGAATTTCATAAGCGCGAGGCGACATTAATGAGTAGCAGAAACGCTACCAGAGAAGATTTTGAGCACGTTGTCAATTCCATAAAAAAAGGCGATGTCAATCCTTTAGCTTATATAACACATCGCACCGGTTTTGATAGCCTAAGCGTTGATTTTCAGAGCTGGCTTGATCCTGCTTCAAACGTAATAAAAGCGGTAGTAACATTATAAACATAACCAAAATGCGGGAAGAGAATATTAACGTTATGTCTATTAAACTTTCGAATGAAACTATTGGGAAGATCAATGCTCCCGGCCTTAGTAAACCTACTGTAGATTATTTAAAGCTTCCGGTTAAAGTATTACAGTTTGGCACCGGCGTATTGTTGCGTGGGCTTACAGATCATGTTATAGATAAAGCCAACAGAAATGGCGTTTTTAACGGCAGGATAACTGTTGTAAAATCAACAAGTACGGGCAGCACTGATGCTTTTGCAGATCAGGATAATCTGTACACCCTACAGATGAAGGGCATTGAGAACAAACAGCTTACAGAGGAAACCGTTATTAATACCGCTATCAGCAAGGTACTCTCTGCCGTTGACGAATGGGATTTGATTTTAAAAGAAGCCGAAAATCCTGAGGTAAAAATTGTCATTTCAAATACCACGGAGGTAGGCCTTCAGTTAAAAAAAGAAAGCATAGATCAGCAACCGCCGGCATCATTTCCTGCCAAATTATTAGCGGTATTGCATCATCGGTATAAAACCTTTAATGGCAGCAACGAAAGCGGTTTGGTAATTATACCTACTGAGCTTTTACCCAATAATGCTACTATCCTCAAATCTATAATTACCCAGCTTATAGCGTTTAATAAATTAAACAGTGATTTTGAAAAATGGGTAAATGAAAGTAACTATTTCTGCAACTCATTAGTAGATAGAATAGTTACCGGCAAGCCATCAGCTGAAGAACAGCAGCTTTTTGAGAAAAATAGCGGTTATCATGATGACCTGTTGATTGTGTCTGAGCCTTATTTACTTTGGGCTATTGAAGGTGATGAGCATGTAAAATCAATATTGAGTTTTGAACAGACAGATCCGGGTGTGATCGTTATTCCGGATATTGAAGTTCATCGCGAATTAAAACTGAGACTGCTGAATGGCACCCATACGCTCAGTTGCGCTTTGGCGCTCAATAGGGGCTTTGACTTGGTAAACAGCGCTACTAACGATGCCGGGTTTTCCGAGTTCCTTCAGGACCTGATGGCGGAGATACGTTTAGTCATAGCTTTAAAGGTAGATAGCCAATTGGCAGAACAATTTTCTGAGCGTGTTTTAGACAGGTTTAGCAATCCATTTATACAGCACCAATGGGTAGCTATTGCGCAGCAATATACAACCAAAATTATAACAAGGGTGCTTCCGTTGCTTAATGAGCATTACAGGTTGTATACACATGTGCCCCAAAACATAGCTAATGGTTTTGCGGCTTATGTAATGCTTGTAAGCAAGGTTGTTAAAGATAACGGGGAATTTTACCTTGTTTACAAGAATGAGCGGCATGTTTTAAAAGATGATAAAATAGGCGCGTTTGTAGAAAAATGGGCAGAATCCCCAGCTGCTGATATAGCTTGTGCAATTCTTGGCAGCAGCGAGGTTTGGGGCGAGGACTTGTCGCAGTTGCCGGGCTTTGCCAGCGCTGTCCAAAATTATTTAAATAATATGCTTGATAATATCTCATAGGCTATAACCAATTACATGAAAGTGCTTTTCAGAATACTTTTTATTGTTATTGCTTGTAATGTATTTGCATTTAGTGAAAATACTTATGCAGATATAAAACTGCCAAAGCTGATCAGCGACGGCATGATATTGCAGCGGGATAAGCCGCTGAAAATATGGGGTTGGGCAAATCCGGGTGAAAAGGTTACTGTTAATTTTATCAAAAAAAAGTACAACTCAGTCACGGGTTCTGATGGAAAATGGCAAGTTATACTAAAGCCAATACCTGCCGGCGGCCCCTATAACATGACCATCTCCGGTATCAATAAGTTAGAAATAGCTGATATTTTGCTGGGAGATGTTTGGCTTTGTTCGGGCCAATCAAATATGGAAATGGGGATGGGCGATGTTAGCGAGAAGTACGAGAAGGAAATATCGCAAAACCAAAACACGCAGATCAGGCAGTTTCTGATTCCTAAAAGCCTAAACGATGCAATTAAAATTCATGATGATCTGAACAACGGTAAGTGGACAACCGCTACAGGCGCTAACGTTAACCGTTTTAGCGCTGCGGCTTATTTTTTTGCTTTATCTATTCATCAGAAGGAACATGTTGCCATTGGTATTATAAATTCGAGTTGGGGAGGGACACCTATCGAATCATGGATAAGTGCCGGTGGGTATAAGACTTTTCCGGAGATTGCTAAACAAGTTGAGCGCTTAAGCGATACCGCCTACATTAACCGGATGACCAGGAATAATGCAGAGAACAGTCGTCTACAGGGGCCGAGAACTGACAGGAAATTCGACGATGGTTTAACTGACGCTCCAAAGTGGTATGAGTCTGCTTATGTTCCCCTGGGTTGGAAAGACATTATGGTGCCGGGCTTTTGGGCCGGACAGGGTTTAAACAATTTTAGCGGCGTTGTCTGGTATCGCAAAGAGATCAACGTTTCTGCTTCAGCAGCAAATCAGGCAGCTAAACTTTATTTTGGCCGCATTAACGATAATGATGAGGTATATATAAACGGACAGCTAGCTGGCCGCACCGGCGGGCAATATGCCAATCGCATGTATCCCTTAAAGGCAGGCATTTTGGTTCCGGGGGAAAATATAATTGTTGCACGTTTAAGCAACAACTCTTCCCCACAAGGCGGCTTTGTTCCTGATAAACCTTATTATATAACCGCGGGGGCTGACACTATTCAGTTGAGCGGTAAGTGGCAGTATAGGGTAGGGCAGGCTTTTCCGCCGCAAAAACCGGGGCTGGAAGGCTACTCTGCTGCTAACCAGCCTACAGTGTTATACAACACCATGGTTGCGCCTATAGCTAATTATGCTATTAAAGGTGCATTATGGTATCAGGGAGAATCCAACGTTACCAGAGCTAAAGAATACGAACGTTTGTTGCCCGAGTTAATTTCAAATTGGCGCAGTACATGGCAAGACGCTAAATTGCCTTTTATTATAGCTCAGCTTCCTAATTATCAAGAGGTAAGTTACCTGCCGGGTGAGAGCGGGTGGGCGGAATTAAGAGAAGCACAGAGAAAAACATTATCCATCCCTAATACAGGTTTAACCGTTTTAATCGATTTGGGCGAGTGGGGTGATATTCATCCAAGAAACAAAAAAGACGTTGGGGAACGCCTTGCACTTACAGCTGAGCGGCTGGCTTACGGTAATACCAAACTGGTTACTTCGGGCCCAACTTTACAAAACGCAACAAAAGACGGAAATAAGGTTGTGTTATCTTTTAGTGATACTGGCAGCGGCCTTATTGCTAAAGGCGATGGAAAACTAAGGCATTTTGCTGTAGCAGGTGCGGACAGAAAGTTTGTGTGGGCAGCAGCACAGATAAGCGGCAACCAGGTAATAATTACAAGTGATGACGTTGCCAACCTATTATATATACGGTACGGATGGGCGAATAATCCTGACAGGGCAAACTTATACAATAACGAGGGGCTACCTGCTTCACCATTTGAAGCAGAGGTAAAATAGCAATAGAATAGAAATATACTAAAAATGAAAATTAGTAAGTCGGCAGTTTTGACCTTGTGTATAGTAGCTATTAGCAGCTCGATTGCGTTAGCACAAAAAGTTTCGTTGCTATCACCCAATAAAAAAATAAATGTTGGTTTATTCAACCAGCAAAACGGCAATACCGGCGAGTGGTATCTTAAAGTATCGTACACAGAAGGCGGCAAACTAACCGAAGCTATCTCCCGCATTGACCTTGGATTAGTAAGAGCAGACCAGGAATTTGCAAAAGAACTAGCATTTGTAAAAGCAGGAAAACAAAGAGCGGTAACTGAACGGTATAACGCAGTGCATGGCAAGCGTTCGACCAGAACCAACAACGCAAACGAAGTAGCCGTTTCGTTTCAAAATCCTGATAAAGCAAAACTGAACATTATCATTAGGGCATATAATGATGGGATGGCATTCAGATATGAGTTTCCGGATAAACGCGAGGCTATTGTTGTAAAAGATGAACTTACGGCCTACAGTATTCCTAAAGAAACCAGCAGATGGATGGAAAAATGGAATGCCGCAAATGAGGGGTTTTATACCGCTATGAGCGATGATAAAGTTATGCAGCAGGAGTGGTGCTATCCGGCGTTGTTCAATACCAAAGACAAAGCTTGCTGGTTTTTACTGCACGAAGCCGACCTGGACCGAAACTATTGCGGAACAAAACTGAGCAACGCAGCAGATGCAACTAAATATAAACTCACCTTTCCTAACCCTAAGGATGCGCGTGGCACCGGGGTATCGGAGCCAACGATAAACTTTCCGTTTAAATCACCATGGCGCGTAGTTATTATGGGCAGTTTGCAGGATGTAGTGGCCTCAACGCTGGTTGATGATATATCTACCCCTTCGTTACTAAAAAATACCGATTGGATAAAACCGGGACTTGTTTCTTGGAATTACTGGTCAAGCAATCATGGCACAAAAGATTATAAAATAGTTACTGGTTTTGCTGATCTGGCGGCCGATATGGGCTGGCCTTATACCCTGTTAGATTGGGAGTGGGATAGCATGGGCAACGGCGGTAAATTAGAAGACGCTTTAACGTATATAAAAGCCAAAGGTGTAAAACCCTTAATGTGGTATAACTCCGGAGGCAATCACACAACGGTGTCATCAACACCCAAAGATCGTATGCTTACGCATGAAAGCCGGGTAGCTGAGTTTACTAAGCTCAAAGAATTAGGTGTTGTGGGTGTTAAGATAGATTTTTTTGAAAGCGAAAAGCAGAATATGATCCAATATTACCTGGACATATTAGACGATGCGGCTCAGTTTCAAATCATGGTTTACTTTCATGGGTGTTTGGTTCCGCGTGGGTGGTCCAGAACTTATCCGCATTTAATGACTTACGAGGCGGTCCGTGGAGCCGAATGGTACAATAACGTGCCTGATTTTACTATGTCTGCACCCGAGCATAATACCATATTACCGTTTACCCGGAACGTGGTAGGCGCAATGGATTATACACCTGTTACTTTTACTAACTCACAATATCCACACGTAACATCTTACGGGCATGAACTAGCATTAAGCGTATTATTTGAATCTGGTTTACAACACTTAGCCGACAGACCTGAGGGATATTATGAACTACCTGATGCGCCAAAAGCGTTTTTACGCACTTTGCCCAACGCATGGGATGATACTAAACTATTGGACGGTTATCCGGGTAAAGATATAACGCTGGCCCGCCGAAAAGGTAGCGATTGGTATGTAGCGGGTATTAATGGCGAACTGCGAGAGAAAAGAAAGAATATTAAGCTTGATTTTTTAGCGGATAACGTAAAATATAAACTTACCCTTATTGCTGATGGTGCGCACGATAAGGTGTTTGCTACACAATATATGGTAGTAGATAAATCAAGTTCAGTAGACGTTAAAATGTTACGCCGCGGTGGTTTTGCCGCAAGCATAACACCTGTACAATAGTTAATTATAGAACAACATAAATGAAGATGATTAGGAAAGTTTTGGTTTTTATAGTAGCGGCATTGCCTATAGTTGCCATGGGACAAGGCTACAAGAAGCACACGCTGAGCAAGGAAAAATTATCCATTCAGTTATCAGAAGGGGTGTTAAATATTACGCCGCTTACAGATAAGTCTATCCGGGTGCAATGGCAAAAAGATCTGCCGGTTGAAAAGCAGGATTTTGTTTTGATCAACAAGCAAAGCGTGCCTGCCTTTAAAGTAACGGAAACGCCGGGCCAACTAAAGTTAAGTACAAAAGCGGTAACGTTATTGTTCGACAAAAAAACCAACGCACTTACCTACGCCAATAGTGCAGGTAAGGTGTTTTTGAGCGAAAAGGCAAACAGTCGTAAGTTAACATCAGGCACAATAATGGGCGAAGCTTGTTATTCTGCTGAGCAGGCTTTTAATTCACCATCTGATGAATATGTATTCGGGTTGGGCCAGTTTCAGGATGGATATTACAATCTGAGGAACGTTTCGCGCAAGCTGATCCAGGTTAACACCCAGATAGCCATACCGTTTATATATTCAAGTAAAGGCTACGGCATTTTATGGAACCAATATGGATTAACACAATTTAACCCTGCCGATAATTTTATTGACCTTGCAAAAAAGGATACCAACGCCGTTCAGGTACGGTATGAAGAGGTTACTACCACTGCCGGCACGCAACGTGTATCGCAACAGCAGTCGCTGCATGCGGGTAAATTTCGGGTAGAAAAAGATGGTGATTACACTTTTATGCTTGATCTTGGGGACATGGAAAGCCGTCATTTGCTTCTCATAGATGGTATAGCTCGCATCGACCAGGCAAACCAGTGGTTGCCACCTGCTGTGAGTAAGATCATTAGTCTTAAAGCAGGCGAGCATACTGTACAGGTAGTTTGCAAAGCTGCCAACAAACCAAAACTATCTTGGAAGCCTGTAGCAGATGAAAGCGTATTCCGTTCACCTAATGCCAAATCTTTAGATTATGTGGTATTTTACGGTGGTGCTGACGAGGTTATAACTAATTACCGCAATTTATCCGGCAATGTGCCTATGCTGCCTCTGTGGGCCTACGGCTTTTGGCAATGCCGCGAACGCTATACATCAGGCAAGCACCTGGTTGAAACTATTAAAGAATTCAGGAAAAGGAACCTGCCGGTTGACGTTATTGTGCAAGATTGGCAGTACTGGGGTAAATATGGTTGGGGTGTACCTAAATTTGATGAAACCAATTACCCAAATCCGGAAGGATTTATCAAAGAATTGCACGATCTGAATTCGCATTTCTCTGTATCGGTATGGGAAAATCTTGATAAAAAATCAGAAATAGCGAAACCTTACCTGGAAAAAAACTTATATCTGGCTAACAGCCCTTGGATAGATATTTATAACCCGGAAACACAAAAAACGCATTGGGCTGCCTTAAATACAAATCTGTTTGCAAAAGGTGTTGATTCATGGTGGATGGATGCTACCGAACCCGAGAACGACGCTTTAGTTGGAAAGCAAACCTATTTTGGTTTGGGCGATTTTTATCGTCTTACGTATCCTTTGTTTGTGAGTAAAGCTGTATATGAAGGGCAGCGCGCAGCAGATCCAAGTAAAAGGGTAACCATATTAACACGTTCAGCATTTCCGGGTCAGCAGCGTTTTGGTACCATAAACTGGTCTGGCGATATTGGCTGGAACTGGGATACTTTTAAACGCCAGATAGTGGCTGGTTTGAATTATAACCTCACCGGCATGCCTTATTGGACAACCGACATCGGCGGTTTCTTCCGTCCGGGCAGGGGCCAGTATACTGATGAGAAATATCATGAGATACTTACCCGCTGGTTCCAGTTTGGTACGTTCAACGCTATATTCCGTATGCACGGTTATCAAACAGAAACTGAGCCCTGGAAATACGGAGAAAAAGTGGAAGGTAACATGCGTAACATGATGAATTTAAGATATCGCCTGATGCCTTATATTTACTCAGAGGGTTGGCAAGTATCTAAAAATAACTCCACCATGATGCGCCCACTTGTAATGGATTTCCCGGCTGACGCTAACGCAATAAAACAGGGTTACCAGTATATGTTCGGTAAGTCGTTTCTGGTAGCTCCGGTTACAGAAGCAGGCATAACCGAATGGGGCGTTTATTTACCAAAGGCTGCAGTATGGTATGATTACTGGACAGGTAAACGCTACACCGGCGGCCAAAGCATAAAAGCCGCTGCTCCGTTAGATAAAATTCCTGTATTTGTGAAAGCCGGAGCCATAATTCCAATGGCTAAACAAATGCAATATACTGGCGAGAAATCGCTTGATGTATTGGAGGTGAGAATTTACAAAGGTGCCGATGGTGCATTTAGTTTATACGAAGATGAGGGCGACGGATACAATTATGAAAAAGGCGCTTACACAACAATACCATTTAAATGGAACCAAAAGAGCCAAACACTAACAGTTGGCGCACGTAAAGGTTCTTATACTAATTACCTAAAAAGCCGTACATTTAACGTAGTAGTAGTAAATGATAACACTGCTGGCGGCATAAACGAGGGCAAGACATCAAAAACCGTTACTTACACTGGCAAACCAATTTCTATAAAACTTTAACTTATCTATATATGTTCCTTTCCGGATCTTCTTTTCGACGCATTTTATTATCGGGCGTTTTTGTTTTTGCAATATGCAATTTGGGTATTGCCCAAACGGCTCTAAAATCAGGTGTAGATTACCCTGCCGAAATTGAAAATCCGGAAATTACCGGCATCAATAAGGAGGCGTACCATGCTACCTTAATGCCATATGCTAATTTGCAGGAGGCCCTTGCAGGCAAAAGGCACGCGTCAACTTTTGCACGCAGCCTTAATGGTAAATGGAAATTCAACTGGGTAGCAAGCCCGGAAAAACGTCCCGTTGATTTTTATAAAACAGATTTTGATGTATCTAAATGGGCCGATATAGCCGTGCCTTCAAACTGGGAGGTTCAGGGATATGGTACGCCATTTTACCGCAACCTAGGTTATACGATAAAAAAAGACTTTCCGCGAATAATGAGCGAACCGGATAAGAGATACACCGCTTTTAATGAGCGTAATCCGGTGGGCAGCTACAAGCGAAATTTCGATCTTCCTGCTGAATGGGCGGGCAGAAGGGTATTTGTAACCTTTGACGGTGTGGATGCCGGTTTCTTCCTTTGGGTTAACGGGCAAAAAGTTGGTTTTAGTGTAAATAGCCGCAACGCGGCGGAGTTTGACCTTACCAAGTATTTAAAACCCGGCAGTAATACTATTGCAGCCGAAGTTTATCAATATACATCAGGCACATGGCTGGAAGATCAGGACATGTGGCGTTTGCACGGCATCTTCCGTAATGTAACTTTATGGAGCGCGCCGCAAACGCATATCCGCGATTTTTTTGTGAAGCCTGAGCTTGACGATAGTTACCGGGATGCAACTGTTAATGTATCAGCAAAAATAAAAAACTACGGAGACAACACCGCTAAAGCCCAAAACCTGACAGCTACGCTTTATGACAATACAGGAAAGGAGATTGCAAAAGGCAATGTAAGCGGCACCGCATTGAACGCAAAACAGGAGCAGGAAGTAAAAATTACTTTCCCGGTTAGCAATCCTGCTAAATGGACTGCGGAAACACCAACTCTATATACGGTAGTTTTAACCAGCGGCGAAGGGGAGATCATTTCTCAAAAAATTGGCTTCCGCAAAATAGAAATTAAGGGCAGGATATTTATGGTGAATGGCGTGCCTATTAAGCTTAAAGGTGTTAACCGCCATGAGCATTGGTCGGACGTTGGGCATGCAATAACCGAGGAACAAATGATACGTGACCTTGAGGTAATAAAGCAAGGAAACTGTAACCACATACGTACGTCGCACTATTCAAATGATCCTCGCTGGTATGAACTTTGCGATGAGTGGGGAATATGGCTTGTAGCAGAAGCTAACATGGAGTACCACGGTTACGATCGTAGGTTTGACGAAGAGCCAACCATGAAAGCGGCGATAGTGGACAGGAATGTTGCCAATGTTGAAAATTTCAAGAACCACCCGTCTGTTATTATATGGTCTTTGGGAAATGAAGGCGGGGTAGGCGGAACTAACGTTGGTGCTGCGTTAGCAGCTATTAAAGCAATTGACCCTGCAAGACCTACACACTATGAGCGTTATGGCATTGGCAAAAATAACCCTGCCGACCTTGATGGAAGAATGTATGGTACTGCCGAAGAGTATATCAGAGTTGCAAAGAATCCTGAGTTGACCAAGCCATTTTACATCTGCGAGTTTATACATGCCATGTTTAATTCAATGGGTTCATTGGATGAGTATTCAGCAGCATTTGATAACACGCCGGAAATTTTAGGGGGTGCCATTTGGGAGTTCCAGGATCAGGCGTTATGGAACAGGCGCGACCCTAAACATCCCATATTAGCTTATGGTGGTGGTTTTGGCGAATTTCCGAATGATCACTATTTCATTCACAAAGGAGTGGTGGCATGGGACAGAAAAACGGTGAAGCCGCACTATCCTGAAATGAAAAAAGCATTTCAATGGATAAGTACTGATCTTAC
>Ga0247740_1000101_pt1 | contig 41920 bp, 26 predicted proteins | sample UWRJL148409B2_FD_180942 | JGI IMG/M metagenome (GOLD analysis project Ga0247740, IMG submission 180942) | Plant litter microbial communities from Arlington Agricultural Research Station in Wisconsin, United States - UWRJ-L148-409B-2 | ecosystem: Environmental > Terrestrial > Plant litter >...
TTTTTTAAAGAAAGGTAAAATCATCAGGTCATTTTTCAGATTGCAAAATTAAGGTTTTTTAATCCAAATCTTTCATTTTTAACTTTCTTCAGTTAAAAACAATTACATGATTTAATTTAAAAATGAGGCAATAAGAGTACTATAAATCTTATAATTTGTAATAGAATTTCAAATTCACTTTAAAAATCACAAAAAAACATTTCATTCCCAATAAATAAAACTTGTTAAAGAAAGATTAATTTTTACATTTGCACTGTTTTTATTCGTTCTAAATAAATACAATAACTAAACCCATTAAATAAAATGAAATATTCGAGTTTGAAAACGATTCGTTTTCTATTTACAATTAGTTTGTTACTTTCTGCTTTTTGTTCTTTTGCACAACAAAATGGAAAAATTAAAGGTACCATCACTACTTCAGATGGCGAACAGGCAGCCGGAGTCAATGTTATCTTAAAAAACTCAAAATACTGGGCTATTTCTGATGAAAACGGAAACTTTGAATTCAGCAGAGTAAAGCCAGGCACCTATAGTTTACAAGTTTCCCTAACAGGTTATGAAACTTCAGAAAGCGAAGTTATGGTTAGTGAAAGCGAAACAGCAACTGTTAATTTACAATTGAAGGTTTCTAATAAAGAACTAAAGGAAGTTGTGGTAAACAGCAAAAAAAGCATTTTATCTAAAAAAACAGATTACGTTGCGAGAATGCCATTAACAAATCTGGAAAACCCTCAGGTTTACAGTGTGATTCAGAAAGAACTTTTAATGGAACAAGTAGCCGTAGATATTAGAGGTGCCGTACAAAACTCTCCTGGTGTAGTTTCTATTAGCTATCCTTCTGGAGGAGTTGGTGTAATTTTTAGAGGTTTTTCTACAGGTGTTAATGCAAGAAACGGAATGGAAACAGCTTCGGGACGTTCTTCTGTTGATCTTGGAAACGTAGAACGTATCGAAATAATGAAAGGACCGTCGGGAACTTTATTTGGTTCTTCTGTTTCTTCATTTGGAGGTGTTGTAAATTTGGTCACCAAAAAACCTTTTGAAACTACTGCTGCCGAAATATCATACACAACGGGAAGTTTCAACCTAAACCGTCTTACAGCAGATATAAACACGCCTTTAAATCAGGAAAAAACAGTTTTATTTAGAGTAAATCTTGCCGTAAACAGAGAAAAAAGTTTCCTTGATTATGGCTTTAACAATACACTTCTTGTGGCGCCAAGTCTTACTTACAAAGCATCTGACAAACTTACTTTTAACTTCGATGCAGAGCTTTATAACGTGAATAACACAAGACGAACTTACAACACGTATGCTGCGACTTCCGGAATTACAAATCCGAACGATTTGAAAATCGATTATAAAAAATCAATGTTTCATGATGATAACGATGCAAAATCAACAGCTACAAAAGTTTTTGCTCAGGCAGAATATGAAATTTCAGAAAATTGGAGATCTACCACCGTATTTTCATTTGTAGGTGAAGATGTAGAACGCAGTTATCAAAGTTATGCCGTTTGGAGTTCTCCTACACAGACCGCCAGAAGAGTTGGTCTTTGGGGTCCAATTTTCAACAACTATACCAACATTCAGGAAAACATTAACGGAACATTTTCTACAGGAAGCATAAAACATAAATTTCTTACCGGTGTCAATTACAGACTTTACAGCTCTGCTTTTTCTGGTGGAACAACCTTTACACTTGATAACATAGATGTTACAGCTCCTTTTGCGCCAATTAGAAGAAAAGCGGTTGACGCCGGACTTGTATTGACAACTTCACCTATTGCTGACCAAAAAACTTTTAGTGTCTATGCTTGTGATGTAGTAAATTTTACAGACCGATTTTCTGCTATGTTAAGTTTACGTCTTGACAATTTTGAACGTGCAAAAGTGGGAACAACAGAAGGTTATAGCCAAACAGCTCTTTCTCCAAAATTAGGATTAGTGTATGAAGTGGTAAAAGATCAGGTTTCTGTTTTTGGAAATTACATGAACGGTTTCCAGAACATGCAGCCTGTAACACAGCCAGATGCGACGCAATTGGTTTTAGACCCAATTTATGCTGTTCAGTATGAAGGAGGAATTAAGGCAGATGCTTTCAACAAAAAATTAAGCGGATCTGTAAGTTATTACAATATTACAATTGATAACGCTACCAGAACTGATGCTGCAGGATTTACAATACAAGATGGTAAACAAGTGAGCAAAGGTGTAGATTTTGAATTAATGGCAACTCCGTTTACAGGATTAAGCATTATTTCGGGTTATGCTTATAATGACAATCGAATTGTAAAAGCATCTGTAGCTGCAATTGAAGGAAACAAAGCGACCTCATCGCCAGAAAATGTAGTAAATTTCTGGGCGACTTATACTTTCCAAAACAAATTAAAAGGTTTAGGAATTGGTGCCGGCGCCAATTTTGTAGACAAAAATTATTTTACAGCAGATAATACTTTTTACATGCCATCATATACTGTTTACAATGCCACAGTATATTACGAAAAACCTACATGGAGATTAGGTTTAAAATTTAATAATTTAACTAATGAAAGATACTGGGATTTCTGGGGCACATCGCAGGCGCCGACCAGCATCTTGGCTAATTTAACAATGAAATTTTAAAACCTAATAATCTTTAAACTGACGCCTCAATTTTATGAATTGAGGCGCTTTTAATTATAAATCTTTTTTAAAGGTACTCATATGACATTTAAAAAACTTATTCTCAAAATTCACCTGTGGCTGGGATTATCTTCGGGCTTAATTGTCATTATATTGGGCATTACAGGCTGTTTGTATGTTTTTGAAGAAGAATTACGACCTGTGGTTCACGACTATTATTACACCGATCAGGTAATAGAAAAGAAACTGCCGATAAGCCGTATAATTGAAATTGCGAAAAAAGCCAACAAGAATCAGAAACAATCACTCTCGGGATGCCAAATAATTAATGAGGATGACCGTACTGTAATTGTCTGGTTTTTTGAAGAATTAAATCCGGACGCATTTTGGTACTGGAACCAATATCATACTACTTATATCTACGTAGATCCGTATAATGGAGCAGTAAAAAAACACGAAGATTTTAATTTAGAATTTTTTGTTTTTATTCGAATGCTGCATCAAACACTTTGCTTTAACAGTAAAATTGGAGATCCTATTACTGGAACTGCAACCATTATATTTATAATCTCCTTAATTACCGGACTTATACTTTGGTGGCCTAAAAACAAACAAGCAGCCAAACAGCGTTTTTGGTTTAAATGGAAAGACTCCACAAAATGGAAACGTAAAAACTATGATCTGCATAATATTCTGGGATATTATTCGATGATTTTCGCTTTGATAATTGCGCTTACGGGATTAGTCTGGGCATTTGATTGCTATGATAAAGGATTGCAATGGCTGTTTAATGGAGGAAAAACATATAAAAAAGAAAGAATAGTTTCTGATACTACTCATTACACAACAAACAATTCGATTGATAAAATTTACGCCTCCGTAAAGCAATCGCATCCGGAGGCAAAAAGTTACTATTTGTTTATTCCAGAAGAAAACGATTCGCTGGCGACTTATAATACTTTCATTCGTTATAAAAGCCGTTTTGATGATACAGCCATAGACTTTGACCGTTATACCGCTAAGCCACTTAGAACAATAAGATATGAAGACAAAAATAATGGAGAAAAATTCCGCTTCTTAAATTACGATCTGCATGTAGGCAGTATCCTTGGATTTCCAGGAAAAGTATTGGCTTTTTTTGCCAGTCTTATTGCAGCAAGTTTGCCTATTACAGGTTTCTTAATCTGGTGGGGAAGAAATAATAAAAATAAGAAAAAGGCATCTTAATGTTATGCCCTTATTTTAAAAATAGTGTTTTTCTTTAGATTTATTTTTAATTATTCTAAATAAGAGTTAAGTTTGTAGACAATTCATACTAATAATTTTTAAACCTGATCTTATGAAATCAAATACTTTAAAAAAAATCACCCTTTTTCTTTTTATGTTAGTTGCAACTCCGCAATTATTTGCCCACGCCCTTTGGATCGAGACTAAAGCAACCGGTACAAAAGGAAAAGCTCAGGAAATCTCTGTTTATTTTGGAGAATTTTCAGACAATGACATTACAAAAGCTGATAAATGGTTTTCGGATTTAAAAGATTTTACTTTAGTTGTTATTAGTCCATCAAAAAAAGAAACTAAACTAACAGCGAAAGCTTTAGATAATAAATACCAGGCATTTTTTACACCGGATGAAGATGGAGTTTATACTATTGTAATGCACCATAAAGTAAAAGATGTTTACGGAACTATGGTTTTAGATTATAACTCCAGTGCTACCGTTACTGTTGGCAACGCTATAAAAGGAAATGAAGCAACTGCAAACACAAACATTATTAGCGTATTTGCTAAAGATGTAACTGCTGCTAAACAAAAAGCAAAAATCAACATAAACGCTTTATATGAAGGCAAAGAAGCCAAAGAGCAAAAAATGAAAGTAATTGCTCCAAATGGCTGGGAAAAAGAATTATGGAGTAATGATAAAGGAGAAATCTCTTTTACACCAATCTGGCCTGGAAACTATATGGTAGAATTTGCTTATACTGAAAAAGCTGCCGGAGAACACAATGGAAAAAAATATGATGAAATCTGGAAAATGGCGACCTACTTAATTACGGTTAAATAGTTTATTTAGTACAACTTATTATAATAGTATAAGCCTTGCTCTTTTGAGTAAGGCTTTTTTTCGGTTTTTAATTTAATAAAGAAGGACGGAAAGAGTCAGAAAATTTTTTTTATTATAAATAATTAAACCTTTCAAAACAAAATCTTAAGCAAATCTTAAGACAAAACTAATGAAGTTTTAAGTAAGAAAATCTCTTAATAAATTTTGTTAAAACATCGCAGTGCACTTATATTTGCAAAACTTATTTTTATTCAATCTAAATAAATACCATGAAATATAATTTACTTTTCGTTTTATCTTTTATAGGTTTTGCAGCTTACAGTCAGGATTATGCAAAGGCCGAAAATACGACAACAGCAAATGATACTGTAAAAAACAAAAAAGGAGAAATTCTTAATGAAGTTTTAATTACAGCAAATAAACCCAAGAAACCAATCGAAGCTGCCCGTTCAGGAATCAAAGTAATGGATTTGCCACAGAGTGTTCAAATAATTGGCAGTGCAATAATACAAGAACAACAAGCTATTAGATTAAGTGAAGTGGTAAAAAACCTTAACGGAGTTTATGTAGGATCTGCTCGTGGTGGCGCACAAGAATCTTTTTTCTCAAGAGGTTATGATATGTCTGCCAATAATATGTTTAAAAATGGTTTTCGCTATAATGCCGGTTCTATACCTGAAGTTTCATCTTTAGAAAAAGTAGAATTTCTAAAGGGAGGTTCTGCCCTATTATACGGAAATGTGGCACCTGGCGGAATTATGAATTTAGTGACTAAAACACCAAAATTTACGCAAGGTGGTGAACTATCCATGCAAATGGGAAGCTATTCTTTTTATAAACCAACTTTAGATATTTACGGCCCATTAAACAAATCTATTGCCTACAGATTTATTGCTTCATACGAAAATTCAGAAAGCTTTAGGGATTATGTAAAAAACGAACGCATTTATGTTAACCCTTCTTTCTTATTTCATCTTTCAGACAAAACACAAATTACAGTACAAGGAGATTATTTAAGTGCCGACTGGACTCCTGATTTTGGTACAGGAATCTACGGTAAAACAATTCTGGACTTACCTCGCAACGAATTTTTCGGATCACTTTGGTCAACAGCCAATACCAAATCTGCCAGTGCTTCGATGTTGTTTAATCATGATTTTAATAAAAACTGGAAATTAAATTTCAATTCTTCTTACCAGTCTTACCGCAGAACTCAGACTTCTACAGCACAACTAAGTACAATTGATGCCAACGGAAACTGGAAACGCGGATTAACAAAAGCTGATGGTGCCGAACAAATATTTGGTGACCAATTGAGCTTACAGGGAACTTTTAATACCGGTAGCATCAAACACCAGATATTTACGGGAGTTGACTACGAAAATTCTCTGGCTCCAAGTTATACTTTTGGATTCTATGATCCGGCAAAACCTGCAGATCTTTTAACAACAGAAGCTACAGCGATAAACTTATATACTTACGATTACGGTACGGAAAGTAATGTTATTCCTTACCCAACAAGAACTACTCAACTAACAAGTACAGAGACACAACGTTTTGGAGCTTATTTTCAGGATTTAGTTTCGATCAATCAATATGTAAAAGTTTTAGCAGGATTACGTTGGTCCTGGCAACAAGGCGAAGCTACAACTACAAAAGAAGTAATCGAGAAGAAGAACAATGTAAATGTCATTACAACTGCTTACGAAAATGCGCTTCCTGTTGTAGGAGCCAAAACTTTAAACAGAGCTTTTTCGCCTAAAGCAGGATTAGTAATTCAGCCAACGACCGATTTATCGCTTTTTGCAAGTTATTCGAACTCTTTTACACCAAATACCGGAACAACAGTAGATTCAAAACCATTGGATCCTTCGATTATTGACCAATATGAAGTGGGTATCAAAAAAGATTTCTGGAAAGGTCTTTTGAGTACAAACGTTACTGTTTATCAAATATCAAATAACAATCTGGCACAAACTGCGCAATTTTTAGCAGATGGTGTAACACAAAATGCCAACAGCAATTTCAAAGAATTAGTAGGTGCTACAAAAGGAAAAGGTGTCGAAATAGATATCACTGCAAATCCTGTTGAAGGTTTGAATATTATGGCGGGTTACAGTTTTAATGAAACTAAAGTATCGAAATCGTCCGGAACAAACGGAAGCCTTGTAGTAGGTGATGTATTAGCAAGAACTCCTAAAAATACTGCCAATTTGAGCTTTTTCTACAAATTGCCAGAGGGCTTATTAAAAGGATTAACTTTTGGAGCTATTGCAAATTATGTAGGTGACCGCACCGGAGGTTGGAATGATGATTATTTATGGACAGAAGTTAAACCAACTCCTGCAAATCCAAAACCGGATCCAGCATACACTATAACAGTTAGAGACAGAGATATTCCTCTAAAAGGTTATACAACTGTCGATGCCTCTCTAGGTTATGAATGGAGAAAATTCTCAATTTTATGCCGATTATCAAACATCACAAACGAATTAAATTATACAGTACACGAAAACTATAGTGTGAATCCGATTGCGCCTCGTCAGGTTATGACAAGTCTGAGATATAAGTTCTAAAATTTTTGAATTAGATTTTAGTTTCCAAAGCTTTTTCTGTATTTCATTTTTTGAAATCCAGAAGAAGTTTTGGTTTTTAAAATAAAAAAGTATTTTTGCTGAAGCAATTAGAATTGTAAAAAAATTTTTACTAATAAAAATACAAATAGAGTATATGCCTAGTCCAGTTTCAGAATGTTTGTACTGTCAAAACAATGACACCTTACACCAATTGATGATCAAAATCGGAGATCTAAAAGTTTCTCAACTTTTTCTTTTCAAGGAACAATCCTATACAGGACGCTGTAATGTTGTTTATAATAATCACGCAGCTGAGCTTTATGAACTAAGTGATGAACAGCGCAATTTATATATGGAGGATGTTGCTGCTGTTGCAAAAGCAATTGCAAAAGCTTTCAATCCAACCAAAATTAATTATGGTGCGTATAGTGACACTTTATCACACTTACACTTTCATATTGTTCCAAAATATAAAGAAGGCTACGGATTTGGAGGCGTTTTTGAAATGAATCCTCAAAAAACTTATTTGTCTGATACAGAATATGAATCTGTTATCGAAAAAATAAAAGCAAATTTATAGTAGCAACAATATCTAAAACCACTTCAAAGCTTCCTTAAACCTCATTTAATCTTAAATGAGGTTTTTTGTTTAGATAAAAAAGTGTTCTAATTGTATTACTTTTGCCCGGTGGATATTTTTTATCCCATTAAAACAAAAAAACGCTACATATGTCGGATTCCACAAAGAACCAATTAAAAAAAACGCTCGGATTAAGTTTTAATATTGCCGTATTAATTGGTGGAACAATTGGAGTTGGAATTTTAAGAACTCCAGGTACGATTGCAGCATTATTAGACAATTACTGGCTTATTATAGCGTCCTGGCTCTTTGGCGGATTGTTTGTGCTTATTGGCGCTACTTCCTACGCAGAACTTGCTACAATGCTTCCAAAAGCCGGAGGATCGTATAATTATATCAAAAGGGCTTTTGGCAATTATGCCGGTTTTCTTTCGGGTTGGTTTGATTATATTACCAATGCTATTCCGCCCGCTTTTTACTGTATCGTAATCAGTGAATATATTATAATTTTATTTCCCGGCCTTCGAAATTATGCTACCGAAATGGCTATTTCATTATTGATTGCTTTTGTGTTCTTACATTTAAGCGGAGTAAAAAACGGAAGTGTAATTCAGCAAATTACCAGTTTATTAAAGGTGATTTGTTTTTTTGCTTTGGTTGTCGCGTGTTTTATGTATTCAGGTGTTAAGCTGCCTCCTATTCCCAAAGACAATACTGTAGTCCAGATTGGTTTATTATTCGGGTTTTTTAAATCACTTCAGCTTATTATCGGAACCTATAACGGCTGGAATGGCGTTTGCTTTTTTGCTGAAGAAAATGAAGATCCGAGCAAGAATATTCCGAAATCATTATACAGTGGTGTTTTGCTTGTAATGGTTATTTATGTTTTAATAAATGCCGCCTTTTTATATATTATGCCCGTTGAAAATGTAGCCAAATCGAATCTGCCTGCTGCCGATGTAGCAAACATTATTTTTGGAAAAAACGGCGCTATAATAGTTACCGTTATTTCTATTTTTTCGTTGATCAGTATCCTGAATGCTTTTATGATGATTCCGCCAAGAATCCTCTACGGATTAAGTCGTGACGGTTTTTTTATAGAAAAAGGAACAACAGTTAATAAAGGCGGAACTCCAATTGTGGCTCTTTTGGTTTCTTCTGTATTTAGTTTATTTTTAATATGTATTGGTTCATTCGAAGTCTTGTTTTCATTTGCAGCCTTTACCTCTATTATCGTTTGGGGATTGGCGTATTGCTCTTTGATAAAATTAAGAAAATCCGAACCAGATTTACCAAGGCCATATCGCTCGATCTGGTATCCCTGGACAACGATTATCGCCATTGTTGCTTCGCTGGCTTTGTTAATTGGTTTTGTTTACAGCGACCCTAAAAGTTTTATCATTATTGTTGTCATTACGGCAATTTCTTATCCGTTGTTTTTGGTTTTAAATCGAAAGAAAAAATAATAATTAGAAAAAAATACTAATTTAAAATAGCCACGACCAGACTGAAGGGAATAGGCGAAGCAATTCACGAATAATGCGTCAGCATGTGTTAAAATAATTAGTGAATTACTGACGGAAAATCTTTCATATAAAAAAACCTAACAGGCTTTAAAACCTGTTAGGTTTGTCAAATCTTAATTATCTCCTGGCTTTAAAGTATTCTTCTAAGCTTTCGCAACCAGACAAATCTGAACTAAACTCAGGAAATTGGCTATCAACTCTTTTTGAAACAGTATACTGATTCTTCTCAGCATAGTCCATCATTCTTAAACATAATGCTTTGAATTTAGCTGTTTTTGCATTTTTATAAGCTAACTCATAATTGTCTACAGCTTTTATTTTGTTTCGGTATTCAATCTCATCTATATAAGATTCATTTTCATTTTTTTGACCATAATACGAACTGCTGCTTGAATAACGGCGCATCATCCAGGAATTTCCATAATCTGACATATTATAGTAACAATTTGCAATCAGGAAAAAGTAATATGCCTTATCTGCTGTTTTTGGATTATTTGCCAGATTTGTATATTTTATAAGATGTTCTGTTACTGAAAGTTTAGTGACAATATATTTTTCTTTATGTTCAATAAAACTTGGCGTGTGCTTAAAGTCATAAAAGGGGTTCTGATCAAAAGCATAATATTCATCGTACTCTCCTCTTTCCCATGCATTATAATTATCATCCCAATACTTTTTATCCAATGATCTAAACGTTTTTAAAGCATCGCTTAATTGATTTTCTCTGAGGTATTTTGTTCCTAATAAATCTTTAAGATAATCTTTGTCTTTCAATAGTTTACTATAAATTGTCTTTTGAAATTCTGTATTAAAACCTTTGTCAATCCTATTCACGATTGCTTGTAAATCTGCAGCCGAATAAACAAAATCCAAATAGTCAAAATAACGATTAAACTCTTGTAAATTACCTGATGTTCTTATTCGATTGCCTCTCCATTCTACATCATCCAAATTATAAGATCTCTTTGTATTTTGTTCAATGAGTGACAACAAAGCCAAGCCATCAATAATGTTTCCCCTAAATTCCAGTTCTCTTCCTAAAGCAAAAATAAAGCGAGAATCATTTTTATATTTTAAAATAACAGATTCTGTTTCGGGTTTAATAATCGCTTTTCCCTTTTCCTGATCTGCAGTAATACAGAGTAATTTTATTTTTTCTATTTCCTCAGTTACTTTTTCAGACGGATGCTTTTTTTCAAACAGGGAAATATTTTTTAAACAGTCAGCATAATTTCTTGTAATAAATTGCAAATTGATTTTTGAAGCTTCCCAAACAATCGGGTTTTGTGTGCTATTAACCTCAATTGTATTTATAAAATCTAATACTTCCTGTGCATACAATCTATCCTTTTCAGACCGATTACGTAATGTTTCTGTTGTAACTTTTATTTTTTCATTCCAAAAATCAGTAAAATCTGTTGTCGGAGTATAGTTTGAATAATAGGGCGTATAAACCCAATCCTCAATTTTATTTACTTCGCGCAAAAGTAAAAATCCTAATATTTGAGAGTTTGGGTTATTTTTATAAATCTCTTTCAGATAATCAAGGTTTTTATCTACTTTCTGAACAGATGCATAAGCATAAACATTTGCTTTTTCCTCATTATTTGCAGCATACTTTAAAGCTTGCTCAATTTTAAAATCATGATGAAAATAGTAATAGCTTGCATAACTCTTTTCGGGCGAATTTGCCATTAAATTCGCAACATCAACCATATAGCTAGGGTTTGATTTTGTAAAAGTGTAAAAGAACAAACTCCAGTAATACAAATAATCTTTTTTGCTTTTATTAAAATTAGCCTCAAAAACAGTTTTAATAACATCATTTTTCCCTGAATAATAAGCAAGCCGAATCGCTAAAAAAGCATATTTTCTTTTAAAATACTGATCTTTCTCTTTCTCTATAATCTGAGAAATTTTCTTCAATAAGTCAAGCCTTCTATCTGTATTTACTGCTTCATTTCTTTCCCATACATCATCAGAGTCATTTGCCAATTCACAATTTTTTGCCGTTTTCAAATAATTAATAGCGGCAATTTTATTGTTTTGATAAAGATATTTTACAAACTTATTATCGCTATCAGCATGAATATCTGTATAAGACAAATTAAAATTAAAGTCCTCAATAGCATCGATAGCAACTTTTTTGTTGGTGTAATTATACCAGTCTGCTATATTAGAATCTACAGTTAACTTGTAATCCTCCGGATTGCTACTATAATCAAATCCCCATAAATCTGCATTGTAAAAGAATGATTTATATTGAGCGTAATTAAAGTAATTGGGTCTAAAGATACAATACCTTACATCTTCGCCATACGGAGAATATCCACAGGCAAAACTTTGGTAAAAACTACTTACTAAAAGAGCTGTAAAAACCAGAAACTTCTTCATGATTGTATTTTTTAAAAGTACTGTGATCTAAATGGAATAATGAAATTGTTGTTGTTTCGTCTAATTCGACATTTTTTTTAATAATCGAAATCGCCTCATTAAGTGTTTTTGAATCGACCTCTTCTATTTTTAACTGATCTCCTTTTTTTAGATAATATTCATATTCAAAAGTATAATCTTCGGTCATTTCGTACCACATTGGTTTGGTCTGTTTGGCAATCCCGCTAATATCTGCGGAATTAAAATTGACCAATCCCGCAAAACGATTATTTTGATACCATAATGTCCAGTAAAAAACAGGCAACGCTATATCTATGTGTACCGGATAACTTCTCTTTTTATCTAAATAAGATTTTAATTCATCAATGTCTAAAATAGAGTTTTTATCTTTTTGGGATAATGGTTTTATTAAGTTATAACACATCAAAGTGACTTTATCGACTGGTGGCACACCCATAATTTCCGGATATTTATACGGATAAAGGCGAAGCGTACAGCTGATTTCTTTTTTTGACAGCTCTTTTATTTTCTTCAATAAATAGAAATATTTGTCTTTGGTTGACTTTGTCCAGTCACAATCAATTTGAATTTCAGAATAGTCGAAATTCACTTTATCATTATATTGATAACGGCCTTTACGATATTTGTTGATTAGAAAAACAATATTATCAGCCAATTTATCCAATGACTTTTCATTATTATACTGAAAGATTTCATTCTTGATAAAAATAGTAGGAACGATGCTTACAGAATCCAGTTTTCTGAGCGTATACTCATCTGGACTATTTTTTTGATATGGAAAGTTTCCCATCGCTTCATTATAATCTATTTCAAAAAATTTATAGTAGATCTTCCTGACTTGTAATTTATTAAGTTCCTGAGTCGTTTCTTCACTAAAAGAAGATCCATTCTTCCAGTAATAGAAAGCTCTTTCGACATTTTTAACTTTGTTTTCTTTATTGGAACATCCCAAAAAAAGACAAGAAACAAACAGAAATAATAGAATTTTTTTCATTGTGAAGTGATTTTTGTTTTAACGTAAAATCGTATTAAAATTATATCATTTTAAGATATGAAAATCAAAAAATAAGACATTTTTTTTATAAAAAAAACAGAGTATTTATTGTAAAACAAAACCCGACAAATTTTAAAAATTTATCGGGTTTTTATCTTAGTACTAACAGGTTTCGAAACCTGTTAGGATCATAACTTATTATTTAATCTGGCTATTTCCTTATTTCAAACCAGCAATACTCTGCTCGATTGTCGCAATCTTAGCCAAAGCATCTGCTTCTTTTTGTCTTTCGTTAGCCAAAACTTTTTCCGGTGCTCCGCCAACGAATTTCTCGTTTGATAATTTCGCCTGAACCGATTTTAAGAAACCTTGTGTATAAACCAACTCTGCAGTCAGTTTTGCAATTTCAGCTTCAACATCAATATTTCCTCCTGAAATCGGAATGAAATATTCGTTTGATTTTACGCGGAAAGATAAAGCTCCATCTACTTTAGCCGAAACATATTCGAAAGCAGAAATATTACCTAATTTCGTTACGATGGTATCAAAATAAGTCGAAAGATTCTCGCTGTTGATTGCTTTCAATTCGATAGCATCTTTAAACGGAATATTTTTATCTTTTCTAATGGTTCTGATTCCTGAAATTACCTCGATTGTACTTTCAAAATCAGCAATTAAACCTGCATTAAAAGGTTTTAATTCTGGCCATGTCGAAACGATTAAAGCTTCTTCCGGAGTCCTGTCAGCAATTAAATGCCAAATTTCCTCAGTTAAGAAAGGCATAAAAGGGTGAAGTAACTTCAAGTTGCTTTCTAACATTTCGATTGCTTTATCAAACGTTGCTTTATCGATTGGCTGTTGGTAAGCCGGTTTGATCATCTCTAAAAACCAGGAACAGAAATCATCCCAAACCAATTTATAAATGGCCATTAATGAATCTGAAATTCTGTATTTTTCGAAATTATCTTCAATGTCAACTAATGTTTGTTGCAACTTCGCTTCGTACCATTCGATCGCTACCTTTGATGATTCAGGCTGTGGAATAGTTTCTGAAACTTCCCATCCTTTAATCAATTTAAAGGCATTCCAAATCTTGTTTGAAAACGCTTTCCCCTGATTACATAATTCTTCATCAAACATAATATCGTTTCCTGCAGAAGCGCTTAAAAGCAATCCTACACGAACACCATCGGCACCGAATTTTTCGATCAAGTCTAAAGGATCAGGAGAATTTCCTAACGATTTAGACATTTTACGACGTTGTTTATCACGAACCAAACCAGTTAAATATACATTTGTAAATGGTTTTTCACCCGCATATTCGTAACCAGCAATAATCATTCGCGCAACCCAGAAAAACAAGATATCCGGACCTGTCACCAAGTCATTTGTTGGATAGTAATATTTATAATCTGCACTTTCAGGATCCATTATTCCACCGAAAACAGACATTGGCCAAAGCCAAGAAGAAAACCAGGTATCTAATGCATCAACATCTTGCTTAAGGTTGTCGGTTGTTAGTTGTTGGTTGTTGGTTCTTTCTTTTGCTAAAACTAAGGCATCTTCAATGTTTTCAGCAACTACGAAATCTTCTTTTCCGTCTCCGTAATAATACGCCGGAATTTGTTGTCCCCACCATAATTGACGGGAGATATTCCAATCGCGAATATTGTTTAACCAGTGCGCATAAGTGTTTTCGAAACGTTTTGGATGCAATTTGATCTCTCCCGTTTCTAAAACCGATTTAATCGCCGGTTTTACTAAATCTTCCATTTTCAAAAACCATTGATCTGATAATCTTGGTTCGATTACGGCTTTGGTTCTTTCTGATGTTCCCACTTTATTCAAATGGATTTCGGTCTTCGCCAAAGCTCCAATTTCTTCCAGTTCTTTTGCAATTTCAGTTCGAACCACAAAACGGTCTTTTCCTTGATAATGTAATCCGAAACTATTTAATGTAGCATCTTCATTAAAAATATCAACGATTTCAAGATTATGTTTTTCTCCTAACGTTTTATCGTTCATGTCGTGCGCCGGAGTTACTTTCAAACATCCGGTTCCGAATTCAACATCTACATATTCATCTGCGATAATCGGAATTACTCTGCCACAAATAGGAACGATGGCGCTCTTACCTTTTAAATGTGTAAAACGCTCATCATTTGGGTTGATGCAAATGGCAGTATCTCCGAAGATAGTTTCGGGGCGTGTTGTAGCAATGGTCAAAAATTCCTCAGTTCCTTCAATTTTATAGTTTAGGAAAAATAATTTTCCCTGTTGTTCTTCATAAATAACTTCTTCGTCAGATAAAGTTGTTTTTGCTTCAGGATCCCAGTTTACCATACGGTAACCTCTGTAGATTAATCCTTTGTTGTATAAATCTACAAATGACTTAATTACAGATGCCGACATGTCAGGATCCATTGTAAATTTGGTTCTTTCCCAATCGCAGGACGCACCCAGTTTTTTAAGCTGATCAAGAATTACTCCACCATATTTATCTGTCCATTCCCAGGCGTGTGCTAAAAATTCTTCACGTGTTAAATCATTTTTATTGATTCCTTCTGCTTTTAATTTTGCTACAACCTTTGCCTCAGTTGCAATCGATGCGTGATCCGTTCCCGGAACCCAACAAGCATTGAAACCTTTAAGACGTGCTCTACGAATTAAAACATCCTGAATTGTATTATTTAACATATGTCCCATATGCAAGACACCAGTGACGTTTGGAGGCGGAATTACAATAGTATACGGCGTTCTATGATCTGGTTCTGAATGAAAATAGTTGTTTTTCATCCAGTAATCATACCATTTGTTCTCAATCGTCTTAGCGTCAAATTGTGCTGGAATTGTCATTTAAATAGGTTTGTTTAATCGTTAATTTGTTTAATTGCTGAATCGTTTTATTGTTTAACTGTTTTTGCTTTGCGAACAACGCTTACAGACCATCAATTGATTAAACGAATTAACGATTAAACAATTAAACAAAAAAGTGGTTCAATTTTTGTAATTATAACTGACAGCAAAAGTAAATAATTAAGTACACTATAAAAAGAGAATTAATAATTTGTGTGTTAATTAAAAGAATGTATATTTACTTACAACTTAAAAACAATTTCAAAATGAAAAATGTAGCCTCTTTTATTGCAGTCGTATTGTTTAGCGCAATAGGTTATGCACAAAATGGCCCAAAAATTGAATTTGCAGCCCAAGACAATACGATTGATTATGGAAAAATTTCCAAAAGCGACAATGGTCTTCGTTCTTTTGAATTTACAAACACCGGTGATGCACCGCTATTAATTACCGGCGCCGAATCTACTGTAAGTTCTATCGTTGTTACAAAACCCGCAGCAGCAGTTATGCCTGGCAAAAAAGGTAAAATTGATGTAAAATACAACATGGTTTCAGGTCCAATTCGTAAAACAATTACCGTTGAAACGAATGCTGTAAACTACCCTGACGGTAGAGTTGCCCTAAAAATCAAGGGAGAAGTTCTATAAAAAAATAAAAATCCAAAAATAGTAAAAGCCGTTTCTTAATAAGGAACGGCTTTTTTTTATGCACTTTTTTTTAAATACTTTGGGCGAGACAAGCGAACGGACGTAGTAATTAGTCGCGGTTTTCAGTCGCAGTTTCTCCAATCTTGTCATCCCGAGGAACGAGGGATCTCCACAAGAAGCTCTACAAAGATTGGCGATTTTGCAGGATGAATTACTTGCGGAGATCCCTCGTTCCTCGGGATGACAAGCTTGTGGTTACTTTATGTTAAGCAAATAAAAAAGATAAAAAATCCGTTTAAATCCGTGCTTTTGCAAAGCAAATCCGTGTCATCCGCGTACCATTACAAAGATTATATAATTTTATTTTTCAGAACACTCAACACTGTCAAATTTATATTTTACACGATCAAAATCGATTGGTTTATCTTTTACTAAATAAGTAACTCCCATTGTAGTTTGCATGGTTCCGTTACCTAAAATAAGTTGTTTGTCTTTCTTTAAAAACGCCATCGGATTTTTGAATGTTCTATCTTTACTTGTTACCTCTTTAAAAGTATAATCTACAAATAAAGTATCACCACGAAATTCTCCTTTAATTTCTCCGCTTTTTTCTGGTGCATTTGCCACCTTCATCACCATATCTCCGCCAATTTTTCCGTTTTTCAGCATGTTCAATTTTAGATGAATAGTATCTTTTTCATATACTGCTTTATAGCATTCTGAACTTACCGTTTTTTCAGCTTCGGCCTGAGCAGCTTCGGCTTCTTTTTGTTTTTCATCATTTTTACAGCTTTGAAATCCAATGCAAGACAAAAGCAAACAAGATATCGCTAGTTTTTTCATAAATCAAATCTTTAGGTTAATGTTATTTTATAAAGTTAAATAAAAAAGAAGCCAAAAAAAAAGGCTTCCCAATTAAAATTAAAAAAACTAACAGTTTTTAATCCCGAGGCTTCTGGCAATGTATTAAGTTAAGGAGAAATCTATAAAATCATTTAACAGTTTAATCAAATAAGCAATTAGAAAAATCCGTTTTCATCAGCGTTTTCGCTTTAGCGAATCAGTAAAATCAGCGTCTAATATTGACGCAGATAAAACAGATTTACTTCGTAAAAACGCGGATAAAAACGGATTTTATTTGTAATAATTTTATTTTCTAAAAGCTTAACTTAATGACATTAGACTTCGGGCATTGTTAGATTAACTTACTGTACGTAAATAAATTCTATAAATTTTTAATCACAAATTCAGATCTTCTGTTTAATTCGTGCTCTTCTTCAGAACAAGCATCATCAGTTTTACATTTGATTATCGGCACCGATTCTCCGTAACCTTTTGCCTGAACTCTTTTGGCATTAATACCTGATTCTATGATAAATTCCCTGGTTGAATTGGCTCGTTTTTGAGACAAATTTTCATTAAATTTTTCATTTCCTCTTGAATCTGTGTGAGAACCTATCTCGATAACCATGTCCGGATATTTCTTCATTAACGCTACAACACGCCCTAAAATAACTTTAGATTCTTTACGGATGTACCACAAATTATAGTCAAAATAAATAGGATCTGTTTTGATGATCAGTCTGTCTTTGTCTTTTACAACATCTTTTTCATCAATTAAAATCTGTTTTATTTTTTCCTTTTTCTTGATTTCCGTTGCTGCAATTTCCTCCGCTTTTTCTTTCTTCTTAACTTCTGCCGCTACAATTTGATCTGCTTTTGCTTTTTTCTGTGCTTCTTTTAAAGCAATAACTGCCAAAGCTTCTCTTTCTTTTTTACGGGCATTTTCGATTTCTTCTTCTTTCTTTTTCGTTTCGGCAATTTGCTGTTCTTCACGTTTTATCGCTTCCAAAGATTTTAGCGCCATCGAAGCATCATTGCTCGCATCTCTTGTTTTTCCTGAAGCTAATGATCTCGAGTCATTGGTATATTTTTCTTTTGAAGCCAAAACTGTAAACGAACTTTCGCACGCCACAGTAAAACTGAATTTTCCGTCTGCTCCTGTAATAATCGTATTCAAAATCTTTTTATCTGAATCCTGTAATATTACAATGGCATTCTCTAAAGCTAATTTCGTATCAATATCTGTAATAGTTCCTGCAATAAACTGCTTGCAATCTTCTACAATTAATTCTTTTGTTTCTTTGAACCAGTAAATATCATCACTTCCTTTTCCGCCTTCTCTATTCGATGCAAAAAAACCTTCTTTTGTATTTGAATCTATAGTAAAGGAAAAATCATCTAAATTGGAGTTTAATGGCAAACCAACATTTACAGGTTTAGAATACTCGTTTCCGTTAATTTCTGAAACAAATACATCCAGAGATCCATATCCTAAATGACCGTCTGATGAGAAATAAAGTTTATTATCTGCTGCAACAAAAGGAAATTGCTCTCTTTTATCGGTATTAATAACTGGTCCTAAATTTTTAGGTGTATCAAATGCTCCTTTATTAATGTTTACCGAATAAATATCAAAAGAGCCTAATGTTCCCGGCATATCAGAAGCGAAATACAATACTTTTTCATCAGCACTCAACGCAGGATGTTCTACGGAATAATTAGCACTATTAAAAGGAAGTGACGTTATATTCTTCCATTTTCCGTCAACCAGTTCAGCTTTAAAAATCTGAAGGTTGGAGATTTTTTTATCATCTGTTTTTTTGCTTCCCTTTTTAGAATTATTTCTTGTAAAATAAATTGTCTTTCCATCTTTAGTAAAAACAGCATTCGATTCATGCATTCCGGTTTTTAATTCTTTAGCAAAATAATGCGTAGTAGAGTCTACAGAATTAATGTTTTTTAGTGGAATTTCGACTAAATTCAAATAGGTCTCATTGTCCCATTTGAATTTTTTATCAAACAATCCCGGCTTTAGTTTTACTCCGGCAAAAACCAGATTATCATTGTGTTTTACTGCTCCAAATTCAGAATTAGGGGTATTGATCGCCAAATTTTTAATCTCAAATCTTTTTCCAATTGCCGAAACATTTTCTAAGGTTTTGAGATCTTTTTCAAAATTGACCACATCATCTGCATTGGCAGATTTTGCATAATATTCTTTTAAGGCAGCATTGGCATCATCATTACTATTGCTCGCTTTTAAGGTCTGAGCGTATCTGAAATAATAATTTCGATCTAAATTGTTGCTGTAATTATGAATCAAAAGTCTGTAATAACGTTGCGCTTTTATTAAATCATTGGTATAAAAATAAGAGTCCGCCAAATTTTTAATGATTTCCTGCGAAGGTTTTTCCTGAGCTAATTTTTCATACAAAACAATGGCTTCGCTGTAATAGGTCTTGTCAAAAAATCGTTTGGCTCTTGCCAATTCGAGATCCTGGGCATTTATAAACTGTATTGAAAATACGAATATAATAACGAGTAGTTTTTTCATATTTTTCATTTTAGAAGAATCTTGGTGATTTATCATATCCTTTTCCTAATAAATCCAAATCAAAAAGCAGCATGATTTCATGCGTACCTGAATTAAACTGTCCCATGTTCGTAAGCGTATGATCATATGCATAACCTACTCTAAGAGATGGCGTAACATTGATATTCATTAAAGCACTTACTGCATCATTTACTCTGTAAGCCGCACCTAATTCGAATTTATTATTATACAAAACATTGGCGGTCAAGTCTACAGTAACTGGTGATCCGGGTACAAACTTTGACATAAATGCCGGTTTAAGTTTTATCATTTCATTGATCTGAAATACATATCCGGCCGTTAAAAAAGTATGAATAGCTTCTGATCCGTACGCATTGATTCCTGACTTTTCTTCGATGTGTTTAGAACTCAGTAAATTTGGTGCCGACAAACCAACGTAGAAATTATCTCTAAAATAATAGGCGCCTACTCCAATGTTGGGTCTGGTTACGTTTATATTTTCGGCGAAAGCCAAATCTGTTTGCGAATCAGTAAATTTGAATCCGTTAAAATTAGTTTGCAGTGAGGTAAAACCCGCTTTTAATCCTAACGAAAGTTTGTTTTTTCCTCCCAGATTCAGAACATAGGCAAAATCAGCATAAAAGTTGTTTTCTTTTTTTGCGCCATCACCAATATCATCAGATACTAACGAAAGTCCAACTTCTACTTTATCTGTCAAAGCAGTATGTCCAAAAAAGGTAAATGTTTTTGGCGCTCCCACGGCTCCAACCCATTGTGTTCTGTATAATCCTCCAAGATTTAGCATGGCAGGAACTCCGGTTGCGTACGCAGGATTTACCACACTCATATTGTACATATAATGTGTGTATTCCGGATCTTGCTGGGCTGAGGCTGATGTTATATAAAAGAGAAAAAGTATAAAAAGTGGTATTTTTTTCATTTGAAAATTATATTAAATAATATAAAAAGGAATTATCTATTGAGGTAAAGTCGGCCTTGCTGCGCTTTTCTATTGTCTTTATTAAAATTGACAATATAAAAATAGACTCCGTTTGGTGCTATTCCGTCTCCAAAACCTGCAGCTTCAGAATTTCTTCCGTCCCAATTGGATTTATTGGCATTTCCTTTAAACATTACATTTCCGTACCTATTGAAAATTTCAAGCGTATAATCCGGGTATAAATATTCAATATCAGGAATTCTAAAAGTATCATTTACATTATCTCCATTTGGCGAAAATCCGTCAGGAATAAAAAAGGCATATTCTGCAGGATCACATTCGGTTAATGAAACTGTAACCTCCAAGACGCTATCCGAAATACAATCGGTCACACTCGAAAGATCGTATCCGTAATAAGTAGCTTTATCGACAAGCAAAGTAGTCGAAGCCAATAAATTACCATTATTTTGGGCATCATACCACGAAACTGTCGAAGGAACATTTGTCGCCTTTGAAAGATCTGAAATTGCTGGATTTTTTAATCCGCAAAAATTTTGTCCGTCAGGATTCAAAGTTGGCGCGGGAGTATCATTTACTACAACCGAAATCATACTGGCCGGTGATGTACAATTTGCCGCAGAAGTTTCGGTAACATATAGGTCTTCAGATTTTAAAAGATAAGTATCGGCAAGCGGCGTGGTTAAAGCTGCCGAATTATACCATTTATATTGCGGGCCATGTGGGGTTAAATTAGCAATTGTTGCTCTGTCTACTTTGCAAAAATCAGGTGGATTCACTGCAAGTGGTGCCAACGGAATTGGATTCACTAAAAAGCTATCTAATACATTTACCAACAGACTTCCACATCCCGTAATATCATTCGTTAAATAAGTAGCCGAAATAACAGTAGAGCCAGTATTGGCAAGTAAAGCTGACGGAATTACAAAACTGGCATTTCCGTTTAAAACCGTTAAATCGACAATTTGTTCTGCCGAAGTATTACCATCTAAAAGCACATAAGAAAGTTTTACTTTTGTTAAAGTTCCTAATCCTGACACATTCGCAGTAAAAACTCCGTTTAAACAATCATCGTTGACCACTACTTTTACATTTGTAACAACTGGTAAAGGATTAATTATCAGATTACCTATAACATTGGCTGTATTACTACATTGCGGAGTTGGATTTGTAATATTGGTGATATTAGTAATTGTAATTACAGATAATCCGCTTTTTACGTTTAAGCTTCCCGGGATTTCAAAACTGGCTTTTCCTCCTACGGCTGTTATAGTGGCAGTTTGCGCCGTCGCTACATTATCACCATTGATTTTGTAAACGATACGATACTTACCATCGGCTAATAGAGTGGCATTCGAAATTTGAATTGTTGCAATGTCGTTCTGGCAAACCGGGTTGGCAGTTATTACGGCATTATCTAAACGCGGCAAGGGAGAAATATTTATATCATAAGAAAACGGACTAAATATAGTGACACACTTTTTTGGGCCGGCCGTTGGAATAATACTTGTAACGTTGACCGTAAATTTACCAACACTTTGAAAATATGCAGATTTAATTGGAAAATTAACTACTCCGTTTAGGAAATTTACCGTTACAGTTTCTGATCCTCCTGTTGGACCTGCGACATTAAAAGTAATATTATATTCTCCGTCAGGAATACCATCAGGACCTTCTGTAATTTTTGCAGAATAAGTAGCGGTAGCCATCTCACTTTCGCAAATATCTTTAAGCACAACAAGTTTTGTACCTGTAAAATCAATTCTTTTCTCGAGTGTAATGGTTACAAATGCAGTCCTGTCTGTACAGATATTTTGGTTAGGAACCGCAAGAACGGTGTACGTATAATTCAAGTCACCCGCTCCGTATTTATCAAATAATGTCTGAATATTGACATTATGATCGGATCGTGAAGTGATATCAGGCCCTTTCCAAACACCACCAGGATCTTCATCTTTAAGTGATTCAAACAAGTCATAGTTAGTATAACCGGCTAAATCTGTAGTGCCGCATAATGTTAATTCTTGTGGTTTTCCCTCTTCAGGTGTCCTTACAATGGTTACATATACAGTTGTAATTAGTGGTGTAGACGGGCAATCGGGCACTAGTGGCACCTCATACGTAAATTGACGTGTTTCTGTTGGGGTTGTAATATATCTAATATTAATTGAAGGTGACCCAAGAATCGCGCCTGCAGCATCTCGCCAGATTCCGTTTTCATGAGGTCCCATAACGGTACTATCAAATGCCGTAAAAAGATTAAAGCTGTCGGCAAGACTACATACCGTAGCTTTAGATCCAACTCCTACATAAGCACCAATAGTAAGTGTTATTGTTGCTGTATTGTCTGTACATCCTGCAACATCAGGAGCAGTATAGGTATAATGGTAAACACCACCTTCTTTAATAAGTTGTGCATTTAGATTTCCGGTAATGGAATCCAGCCCTCTAAAATTATTATCGTCTGTCCATTTTCCGCCAGGAGCTGGAGAGCCTCCTAATAATGAAAATAAAGAAAGGTTTTGATTAGCCGAATTCTGAATGTCACAGATTATTTTTTGTGCATCATCGCCAGCACATTGTGCATATATTTGTGAGGGAAAAATCGATAAAAAAATAAAAAACAATATAAATTGTAAGAAATTAGAGTAGTTTTTAACCATAAAGAGTTATTTTTGTATAAACTTAATAAATTATTAACGTTTCTTAAACAAAAAACACGATTTAACAGTTAAATTTTCACAAAATTTAAAATAAACCGACAAATAAATACAAGTAGTATTTCAATTTTTAATTATTTAATTCATTATTTTTTAGGTGCTTATAACTCATCCTCAAGTTTAAATCTAAATTTAAGAATAAGGCTATTTCTTTCTACTTCAAGATTTACCCAAACATCTTGCTCTGATTTTAATAATGTATTTATTTGCTGAAGTGTATATTTATAAGGTGCATTTTTGTTTATACTCACAATAATATCACCCTTTTGCAATCCGGATTTTTCGGCGGCTGAATTTTTACGGATATTTACAATTTCATAAACAGGTTTTAATGAAAATTTATATCTAAAATTACCATCCTTTTTTTCATTACTTGTCACTTCATCTAACGTTGAGGCTACTTTTACCATTTCTAAATGAACTGTTTCCTGAACCCACTGAAGGCCATTATGCTGCACTGTAATTCCGCTTTTATTATAAGTAAAAGGTTCAGAAAATTTATTGTTTTTTTTCAGGTACATTTTCTTATCTGCATAATCCAGCACAACGGTAAATCGTTTTAAAATTTCGCCGCCTACAGATCCTATTCGATCCGGAACCATTTTTACATTCTTAATTGAGCTTGAATCAGGAAATGAAACTATTGGCTTCTTAAAATTAAAATCATCAATTAAAAAATTATCAATTTTAGCCCGATGCCCTTCAATATCACCACTAAAACCTTTTCCTAAAAAGTCAGGAAAATTCTTCTTAGGCAATTTGATTTTATTATTTTCAAAAATCCAAAAAGCATCACTATTTCCTATATCGATTAGTAATTTTGCCGGTACTTTTTTACTGTCAACAGTAGCTGTGGCATAAATATAAGGTTTAGACCTTTCTATAGTTATAGGAACTGTTTTGAATTTTTTTTCTAGTTTTTGTTTGGTTTGTTCATTGTTTAAATGCACAACTATCCTCTTTTTTTGATAATTGATTTCTACAATATTATTTTTAAAAAATTTATATCCTATAATACCGTTTACCGGAATCCCTATATGCGAAGACAAATTAAAACTCTGATCTAAAATAATATAAACCAAATGATTACCTGATTTCAATCCATGCGTTTCCAACACATTGTTTGTAGATTTTAATCCTTCTATTTCAGCTTCACTTCCTAAGCCGCGCAATTTTATTTTCTGAATATTATTAAAACTCACTTCTTGTTTTTCTTCCATACTAAACAAAATAGTTTCCTCGACTCCGGAATCCAGCAGGAAATTGAGTTCGATGCCGTTTACTTTTATAGGTATGAAAATGAGGTTATTTATCAGTTTAAAGGGAATGGTCACCTTATTACTATGCTTCTCAATCAAAAAATCACCTTGTGCCACAACTGACAAAGATGTCAAAAGCCCAAAAAACAACATGAAATATTTTTTCATTGATAATATTTTATGATAAAATTACTAAAAATATTGATAATTGTTACATTTTAATAAGTACCTGTAATGTTTACGTTAAATTCGAAAAAAAAATGCAAATTTGCACTTCAATAATAAAACTCATGCCAACAATTTCACACAAAGGCAGAAACATGCCCGAATCACCGATACGTAAACTTGCTCCTTTTGCAGATCTTGCAAAACAAAAAGGCAAAAAAGTGTATCACTTAAACATTGGTCAACCGGATATAAAGACACCCGAAGTGGCCATCGAGGCGGTAAAAAATATTGATTTAACTCTAATAGAATACAGTCCGTCTGCCGGATATGAAAGTTATAGAAAAAAATTAGCTCAATTTTACCAACGTCAAAACGTAAATGTTAACTCAGAAGACATCATTATTACGACTGGTGGCTCTGAAGCCTTATTGTTTGCATTGGCCACAATTACAGATCCGGGAGATGAAATTATTATTCCGGAACCTTTTTATGCCAACTATCATGCATTTGCATCATCTACGAGTGCAGATGTAATTCCTGTTATTTCTACTATTGAAACTGGATTTGCATTGCCAAGTATTGAAGATGTTGAAAAACTAATTACAACAAAAACCAAAGCAATTTTAATTTGTAATCCGGGTAATCCTACTGGTTATTTATATTCAGAAGCCGAAATAAAACAATTAGCCGGTTTAATTAAAAAACACGATCTATATTTAATTGCTGACGAGGTTTACCGTGAGTTTTTATACGATGGAGATGATGTTCATTATTCTGTAATGAATCTTGAGGACGTACAACAAAATGTAATCATGGTCGATTCTGTATCAAAACGCTACAGTATGTGTGGTGCAAGAATTGGTTGTTTGGTTACTAAAAATAAAGAGGTCCTTTCGACCGTAATGAAGTTTGCACAGGCGCGTTTGAGTCCTCCAACTATTGAGCAAATTGCTTGTGAGGCCGCTATAGATACTCCACAAAGTTATTTTGACGAAGTAATTGCAGAATATAAAGGCCGTCGTGACACTCTAATTACCGAATTGAATAAAATTGAAGGTGTCATTGTTACAAAACCAAAAGGTGCTTTTTATTGCATTGCACAATTGCCAATAGAAAACTCTGAAGATTTTGCACAATGGCTTCTTGAGACTTACGATCTTAACGGAGAAACTGTTATGGTTGCTCCTGCTGCAGGATTTTATTCGACTCCGGGAATGGGATTGAATCAGGTAAGAATTGCCTATGTCTTAAACAAAAAAGATTTAGTGACTGCTGTAAACATTTTAAAAGAAGCTCTCTTGGTTTACAACAAGAAATAATAATAAAAGACAGAATACTTCAAAAGACAATAACATCCAATGTTATTGTCTTTTGCATTTAAAAAAAACAGCATTTTGATTTTAATTTAAATTATATCCAAAAAGCATTAATTAAATAGTAAAAACGATAGAAAAGGTTTCCTTTTTATTAATTATCTTTACCGCCTTAAAAAGATATACCCATACTAATAGTAGTTTTTAATGATAAATAACGAAGATTTTTTAGACGAAATAGGAGACAATCATTTTAGCAGCAATGCACAAAACCCTGTAAGACAGGATGCTTTTGACTTAAGTGATGATGAAAAAATAGAAAGAATAAAAAAAGATGTTGAAAACATCCTGCAGACTTTAGGAATGGATTTAACGGATGACAGCATAAAAGGTACTCCAAACCGAGTAGCAAAAATGTTTGTAAAAGAAATTTTTGGTGGTCTTAATCCTTCAAAACAGCCAAAAGCGTCAACTTTTGACAATAATTACAAATACGGTGAAATGTTAGTAGAGAAAAACATTACCGTTTATTCTACCTGCGAACACCATTTATTACCAATTATCGGACGCGCGCATGTTGCTTACATTTCGAGCGGAAGAGTTATTGGTTTATCAAAAATGAACCGAATTGTAGAATATTATGCAAAAAGACCTCAGGTTCAGGAGCGTCTTACCATGCAAATTGTACAAGAATTACAAAAAGCTTTAGGTACCGAGGACGTTGCCTGCGTTATCGATGCTAAACACCTTTGCGTAAATTCAAGAGGAATTAAAGATATCGAAAGCAGCACTGTAACCTCTGAATTTGGTGGAAAATTCAAAGATCCTCAAACAAAAAGAGAATTCCTGGATTATATTAAATTAGACACTCAGTTCTAAAAAGTTTATTGTTTTTAGTTTATAGTTTGTTGTTATGGCGAAAATAGAAAAATTCGAAGATTTAGAAATTTGGAGATTGGCTAGAGAAATCTGCCAAAAAATAGAATTCCTAATCCAAAACACGAACTTAAAAACAAACTATTCTTTAAAAGATCAGATTGACAGAAGTTCAGGCTCTATTATGGATAATATTGCTGAAGGTTTTGAACGAAATGGCAATAGAGAATTTATCCAATTTCTTAGTATTGCAAAAGGTTCAGCCGGAGAAGTAAAATCACAGTCCTATAGAGCTTTTGATAAAAAATTGATTACCGAAGACCAACATTTTAAATTGAATGAAATAGTTGAATTAGAAAAGAACAAAATCGGTGCGATGATGAACTATCTAAACAATTGTGAAATCAAAGGATTAAAATTCAAATAGCTTTTTTTCGACCCAAAACTAAAAACAATAAACCACAAACAACAAACTATAAAGTAGATATGCCATTATACACATCACAACCTCTAAAAATATACAATTCACTTTCGGGTGAAAAAGAAAATTTCAAACCCATCCATGAAGGAAATGTTGGAATGTATGTTTGCGGACCTACGGTTTATAGCAATGTACACTTAGGAAATGTGAGAACATTTATGTCGTTTGATGTGATATTCCGATATTTTTTACACCTTGATTACAAGGTTCGCTATGTACGTAATATTACAGATGTTGGCCATATTGTTGATGATGTTGATGAAGGCGAAGACAAAATTGCCAAAAAAGCACGTTTAGAACAACTGGAACCTATGGAGGTGGTGCAGCGCTATACGGTAGATTTTCATGATATTCTGAAATCTTTCAACTTTTTACCACCAAGTATCGAACCTACTGCTACCGGACATATTATTGAACAAATCGAAATCATCAAAAAAATCATCGATACCGGAATTGGCTATGAAGCCAACGGATCTGTTTATTTTGATGTTGTAAAATATAACGAAAATCATAATTACGGAGTTTTAAGCGGCCGAAATATCGAAGATATGCTGGCCAATACCCGTGATCTTGATGGTCAGTCTGACAAAAGAAATCCGCAGGATTTTGCACTTTGGAAAAAGGCCGAACCGGAACATATTATGAGATGGCCTTCGCCGTGGAGTGATGGTTTTCCTGGCTGGCATCTTGAATGTACTGCAATGAGTACCAAATACTTGGGTAATCATTTTGATATTCACGGAGGCGGAATGGATTTAAAGTTCCCACACCACGAATGCGAAATTGCTCAAAACGAAGCTTGTACTGGTCAGTCTCCGGTAAATTACTGGATGCACGCCAATATGCTGACTCTTAATGGTAAAAAAATGGCCAAATCGACTGGAAATAATATTTTACCAGGTGAGATTTTAAGTGGTGACAATACTATTTTAAGTAAAGCTTTTTCGGCATCTGTAACTCGTTTTTTCATGTTACAGGCGCATTACAGAAGTATTCTGGATTTTTCTGACGATGCTATTGTAGCAGCTGAAAAGGGATATAAAAGATTAATGGAAGCTGTTGATTCCTTACCAGGTATTTCAGCAAGTGCCACTAGTTCTATAGATATCGCTTCATGGAAGCAATTATCTTACGATGCTATGAATGACGATTTTAACACCCCAATTTTAATTGCACAATTATTTGAGGCTGTTCGTTATATCAATTTATTGAAAGAAGGAAAAGAAACGATTTCCGCAGAAGATTTAACTTCATTTACAACTGCTATTAATGCTTTTGTTTTTGATGTTTTAGGCTTAAGTGATGACAAAGGTACTGATGCTAATAATGATAAATTAGAAGGTGTTGTAAATATGCTTATCGGAATGAGAAATCAGGCCAGAGCCGATAAAAACTTTGCCCTTTCTGACCAAATTCGCGATCAGTTGATTGCTTTGGGCATTCAGTTAAAAGACGGAAAAGAAGGCACAAGCTTTTCTATATAATCAATTTATTTTCTAATAAATCATGAAAGTAATCACTCCGTTTGTTTTATTAGTTCGCTTTTATCAAACTGCCATTTCGCCTTTCACACCGGCGAGCTGTAGGTTTGAACCTACATGCTCGAGTTATATGATTCAGGCTTTGCAAACTCACGGATTATTTTATGGCGGATATCTGGGAATAAAACGAATTTTAAGCTGTAATCCATGGGGAAGAACCGGTTACGATCCTGTCCCCGAAAAGAAATGTTCACATAAACATTAACTTTTTATAAGGGCCGCTTTACTTTAAATACATATTTTTACAACAAAAAAAACACTATAATATATGACACTTTCCTCAAATATCATTTGGAATCCTTCAGAAGGAATCGACTTAGGATTTTTTATGATTCGTTACTACAGTTTAATGTTCGTAATCGCTTTTGGATTAGGCTGGTTCATAATGAAAAAGATTTTTGAACGCGAAAATGAATCTCTTGAAAAATTAGACTCTTTATTTGTCTGGACTGTTTTAGCAACTTTGATAGGCGCACGTCTGGGACATGTTTTATTTTACGACTGGGAGTATTTTAGAAATCATTTACTTGAAATTTTCTTACCCGTTAGATTCGAACCAAAGTTTGAGTTTACCGGTTTTCAAGGTTTAGCGAGCCATGGTGCAGCGATCGCTATTATAATCGCGATGTACTATTACAGCAAAAAAATCCTAAAACGTTCTTTGTTATGGATTTTAGACCGTGTAGTAATTCCGGTTGCGAGTGGTGCCATATTTGTTCGTTTAGGAAACTTCTTTAATTCTGAAATCATCGGAAAAGAAACCGATTCTGCATTTGGGATTCGTTTTTTACATGATCAATTTAGTAAATCTGAAGCTGTAAACGCTACGAATATCGCTGATCCTAAAGCTGCTTACACTGCAATTGCAACAGATCCTAAATTTGCCAGCTTATTGGCTCAGGTTCCGGCAAAACACCCAACGCAATTATATGAAGGTATTGCTTACATATTTGTTTTTGCTACTTTATATTTCTTGTACTGGAAAACAAATGCAAGACTTAAATCAGGATTATTGTTCGGATTATTTTTAGTTCTTTTATTTGTAGTTCGTTTTATAGTAGAATTTGTAAAAGAAAGCCAGGGAGGAATTGAAGAAGAATTAGGCATTTTCTCTACAGGACAGTGGTTAAGCATTCCTTTTATTATAATCGGTCTGTTCTTTATCATTAGAGCACAAAGAAATCCTTTAGCAGCATCTTAAAAATTTCATTCAAAATAAAAAATGCCCAATATTTCAAAATATTGGGCATTTTTATTTATAAGCAATATGAAACACCTATTTCGACATTCTTCGTATTATAACCCGCATTTTCGCTATGTAGGCCTGAATTAGATACGTGACGAACACTCGAGCGGATATCAAACCTAAATTGATTGACTTTAGCGGTTACTCCAAAAGCCACAACATCTGCAAAAGCAAACCCATCAGACATTCTTTCGGTTTCAGTATCTGTAATCATTGGTCCGATACTTCCTAAAACATAAATCGAAAATGTTTTTCCTATTGGTTTTCTCACCAGAAATCCAAAATTTAAAACGTATTCATGAATATCCTTTAACTTTGTGTATTCCTCTCTCTTACGAATATAATCAGGTGTTTCAGGCTTTACAAAATAAAAATTAAGTAATTGATGCGTCGCAAAATTAATTTCCGGCTGAATTAAAATTTCATATTGAAAGTGTTTCGTTTCTTTAATTTGATAATACAATTGGGCTTTATAAAAGTGATTTGTAAAAGTGTAGTTCCTATTCTTGAATTCATTTCCAAAACCGTAATTAAAACCTATCGTAACTCTATCCTTTTTACCTTGTGCAGAAGCACAAAATACAGCGTACAGAAACAATACAATAAACGGTAGTGTTTTACTCATAAATAAGTTTTTACAAATCTAAATATAGCACAAAAAAAAGATCCAACTTTCGTTGGATCTTTTTAATTTATATAAACCTGCAATTATGCTTGTTTGTGTTTTTCTTCAATTGTGTGTTTCTCATCACTTGAAATCGTGTCTACCAATACTGGTGTAGCGATAAATAATGAAGAGTAAGTTCCTACCACAATACCTACTAACATCGCGAAGATAAATCCTCTGATAGATTCTCCACCAAAGATAAACATCGTTAATAATACAATGATCATCATTAATGACGTATTCAACGTTCTTGATAATGTAGTATTAATAGAAGCGTTTACGATATCTTCGAAGCTACCTTTACGGTTTCCGATGATAAACTCTCTCACCCTGTCAAATACAATTACAGTATCATTCATAGAATAACCAATAACGGTAAGAATCGCAGCGATAAAGTGCTGATCCATTTCCATGTGGAAAGGCATGAATTTATAACATAAAGAGTAGATACCTAATACAAAGATAACGTCATGCGCTACAGCTGCGATCGCTCCTAATGAATATTGCCATTTACGGAAAGAAACCATTAAGTATAAGAAGATTGCTGCCATTGCACCAAGAACTGCCCAGTATGAGTTAGTTTTGATATCTTCAGAGATAGAAGCTCCAACTTTAGAAGCTTGCAATACTCCGATTTTTTTACCATCAAATGAGTTGATGAATTTATCGTAAGAAGTGTTTGGGTAATACTTTTGCAATGCATTGTATAATTTTTGATTCACTTCTTCGTCGATAGCAACACCATCTTCTTTAATTTTATATTTTGTTGTGATTTTTAACTGATCATCATCACCTAAAATTTTAGCCTCAACAGGAGTTCCAAAAGCTGCAGATAACTCATCTGAAACTGTTGTAGCATCAATTGATTTTTCAAATTTCACCTGGAATGTTCTTCCTCCAACAAAATCAACACCTTCATCTAATCCGTTAACGAAGAAGATAGAAGTTAAACTTACTACAACTACAATAGAAGAGAAGATATAAGTGAATTTTTTGATTTTAATAAAATCAAAGTGGAAGTTTGTAAACCAGTTTTTAGTAATGTTTGTAGAGAAAGTTAAATCACCTTTTCCAGCAATATTTCTGTCGATAAAAATTCTAGCGATAAAGATTGACGTAAACATTGAAGTTACGATACCAATAAGTAAAGTCAAAGCAAAACCTTTAATTGGTCCTGTTCCAAAAATAAACAAGATAGCTCCAGTTAAAACGTGTGTTACGTTCGCATCAATAATAGAACGCATTGCTCCGTGCCATCCATAAGAAGCAGCAACTGCCTCAGACAATGATTTACCTTCACGTAATTCTTCTTTTGCTCTTTCGTAGATAATAATGTTCGCATCTACCGCTGTACCTAATGTAAGTACGATACCTGCAATACCTGGTAATGTCAATACAAAACCAAAACTTGCCATAATTCCGAATAAGAAAAGCAAGTTCAATAATAATGCTAAGTTAGCATACCAACCTGCTTTACCATAATAGAATACCATCCATAAACAAACTAATAAAAATCCTAATACAGATGAAATTGTACCTGCGTCAATTGCAGCCTGACCTAAAGATGGTCCTACAACAGTTGACTGAACGATATCAGCAGAAGCTGGTAATTTACCTGCATTTAATACGTTAGCTAAATCTTTAGTTTCAGCAACATCAAAAGAACCTGTAATTTCAGATCTACCTCCCGCAATTGGTCCACTAGTAACACCAGGAGCAGAATATACGATATTATCTAAAACAATAGCGATATATCCTTTTTGAGAGAAAGCTCTACCTGTTAATTCTTCCCAAACTTTAGCACCCTGGCTGTTCATTTGCATAGAAACAGCTGGTTTTCCTAATTGGTCAAAAGTATCTTTTGCATCAGTAACAACACCACCACTCATGGCTGGTACGTTATCTCTGTTTCCTTTTAAAGCATATAATTCAACTACTTCAATATCTTTAGCCGTTTTTACATCTTTTGATTGCGGATCTTTTATAGTAGTTGGTTTACTCCATACAAATTTTGCATTGTGCTGATCAGCTCCTAATAAAACTCTGATATCAGCTCTTTTGAAAAAACTGTTTACAGCAGCAGTATCTTTTGGCGCGAAGTAACCTAAAACTGGTCCACCACCCTGACCTACAATCTTGTCAAATAATGGGTTGTTTCCTTTTTTAGTATCAACTGAATCTTTAGTATCAGTTAATAAAGCATTCAATGAATCTTTAGCAACAGTTTTAGTTTCTGTTTTTTTGATTTCAGTCTTTTTTAAAGCTTCATTAGCAGCAACTAAGAAGTTTCCAATCTCTTCAATTTTATAAGTTTCCCAAAACTCTAATTGAGCTTTTCCACCTAATAATTTTTTAATTCTATCAACATCCTTAGCACCTGGAAGCTCTACTAAGATTCTTCCCGTTTCTCCTAATTTTTGGATGTTTGGTTGTGTAACACCAAATTTGTCGATACGCTCTCTTAATACTTTGTAAGCACTTTCAACAGACTCATCAACTTTTCTTTTAATTACTTTTTGAACTTGCGAATCAGACATTTGAAAATCGATTCCACCTTCTCCTTGTAAACTTCTGTTTGCAAAAATATCAGGTGAAGCTAATCTTACTGTTCCGTTTGAATTCGCTTCAAAAGCTTCAAAAAACTTATTTAAATAGGTTTTGTTTCCTTCTAAATTTGCACTTGCATCAGCTAATGATTTATTAAATACAGGATTTTTAGAATTGTTAGCTAAACCTTTCAAAACATCTTTAATAGAAATTTGAAGAATCACGTTGATTCCTCCTTCTAAGTCAAGACCTTTATTAAGTTGTTTGTTTTTTACTTCGTTATAAGTAAAATCCGAAAAACCAAGGTTCAATACTTTTTCTTTACCAATAGAATCCAAATATTTTAATTCTTTATCAGGATTATCTCCTGCAAAGGCTTTAGCCTCACTTTTGACATTATTTGCCACAAAAGTGAAAGAAAGTTGGTAAATACTTACCAATGCAAATAGAATTGCGAAAAATTTAATAAGTCCTTTATTCTGCATTATTACTAAAAATTAATTATGTTTTATTGTTTGTTTTGGTTTTAAATTCCCTAAAAATAAGCCCTGACATGAGTTTTTAAAACTAAAAAATCGAGATCACGAATTACAACATTTTTTTTAAACCGAGCAAATATATAATTCTCGAAATGATTAACCAATTTATTTATTAATTAATCTTAAAAAAAAGACTGCAAAAGTGCAGTCTTCTCCTTTTTTTTCGAAAATCGTTATACTAAAATCGATTTTAAAGCGTCATTCATTCCACGAACTGCATCTGCACTTTTAGCAAATAAAGCTTTCTCCTGCTCGTTTAATTTGATGTCTAAAATTTCTTCTACTCCGTTTTTACCTATTATACAAGGCACTCCTATACATATATCGTTTTGACCATATTCGCCTTCAACAAAAACAGAACATGCAATCATTTTTTTCTGATCGTTCAAAATACTATCTACAAGAAAAGCAACAGAAGCTCCCGGCGCATACCAGGCTGATGTTCCTAAAAGACCTGTAAGTGTCGCTCCTCCCACCATTGTGTCTGCAGCTACTTTTTGCAACACTTCTTCTGAAAGAAATTCTGTTACCGGAATTCCGTTATAAGAAGCCAAACGTGTTAAAGGAATCATAGTAGTATCACCATGACCTCCAATAACCATTGCCGAGATATCATTGGCAGGTTTATCAAGAGCCAAAGAAAGATATGTTCTGAAACGAGAACTATCTAACGCTCCACCCATACCAATAATTCTGTTTTTTGGTAATCCTGTAGCTTTTAAAGCTAAATAAGTCATAGTATCCATTGGATTAGAAACTACGACAATTATAGTATCCGGAGAAAATTTCAATACATTTTCAGCAACTGTTTTTACAATTCCTGCGTTTATACCAATCAATTCTTCACGAGTCATTCCTGGTTTTCTTGGAATTCCTGATGTAATCACTACTACATCACTTCCGGCAGTTTTAGAATAATCATTGGTTACACCAGATACTTTGGTATTAAAACCTGTATTTGTTGCACATTGCATAATATCCAATGCTTTCCCTTCGGCAAAACCTTCTTTAATATCCAACAACACTACTTCGCTTGCAATTCCTCTATAAGAAATAACATCTGCACACGTAGCTCCAACATTTCCTGCTCCTACAATGGTAACTTTCATATTTTATACTTTATCGGTTATTAATTAATTTGTTTATTTGATAAATCGACAATTCGTTTAATCGTCTAAGTAAATTTAAACAATTAAACGAATTGATGATTAAAATTTATTATGCATCGATATTTGCGTAAACTGCATTTTTCTCGATAAATTCTCTACGTGGCGGTACTTCATCTCCCATTAACATAGAGAAAACCCTATCCGCTTCGGCTAAACTATCAATAGTTACCTGACGTAAAGTTCTAAAACTCGGATCCATTGTAGTTTCCCATAATTGCTCCGCGTTCATCTCTCCAAGACCTTTATAACGTTGAATAGCAGCACTTCCTCCCATTCTTTCGTTGGCCTGATCGCGTTGAACATCGTTCCAGGCATATTCTTTTTTGTTTCCTTTTTTAACTAAGTATAAAGGTGGAGCTGCAATGTAAACGTGACCTTCTTCGATCAGTTCTTTCATGAAACGGAAGAAGAACGTTAATATTAAGGTAGAAATGTGACTACCATCGACATCGGCATCACACATGATGATTACTTTATGATATCTTAATTTTTCAAGATTTAAAGCTTTACTGTCTTCTGCAGTACCAACGGTAACTCCAAGAGCGGTAAAGATGTTACGAATCTCTTCGTTTTCGAATACTTTATGATGCATCGCTTTCTCAACATTCAAAATCTTACCACGTAAAGGCAAAATCGCCTGAAAGTTACGGTCACGACCTTGTTTAGCTGTTCCACCAGCCGAATCTCCCTCGACAAGGTAAACCTCACATCTTGCAGGATCCTGCTCAGAACAATCTGAAAGTTTTCCTGGTAATCCACCACCACCCATTACGGTTTTACGCTGTACCATTTCACGCGCTTTTTTAGCAGCGTGACGGGCTTGTGCAGCCAAAATTACTTTTTGAATAATGATACGCGCATCATTTGGATTTTCTTCCAAATAATTTTCCAGCATTTCTCCAACTGCCTGAGAAACCGGAGAAACTACTTCTCTGTTTCCAAGTTTTGTTTTGGTTTGTCCTTCGAATTGTGGTTCTGCAACTTTTACCGAAATAATAGCTGTTAATCCTTCACGGAAGTCATCTCCTGCAATTTCGAATTTCAGTTTATCCAGCATTCCGGATGCGTCTGCGTATTTTTTAAGTGTTCTTGTCAAACCACTTCTAAAACCTTGTAAATGCGTTCCTCCTTCGTGCGTATTGATATTATTTACATAGGAGAAAATATTCTCTGTGTAACTTGTATTGTAAATCAAGGCAACTTCAACAGGTATTTCACCTTTTTCGTGATCCATGCTGATTACGTGAGAAATAATTGGCTCACGGTTACCATCTAAGTAACGAATGTATTCTTTAAGACCTTCATCTGAATGAAAAACTTCTACTTTAAATTCGCCTTTTTCATCTACTTCTCTTTTGTCTGTAAACGTGATTGTAATTCCTTTGTTCAGGAAAGAAAGCTCACGCATACGAGCTGATAAAGTATCATAAGAAAACTCAATTGTTTGAGTAAAAATAGTATCATCCGGATAAAAAGTCTGACGTGTACCTCTTTTATCTGTTTCTCCAATTTGTTTAACAGGATAAATTGCTTTACCTCTTTCGTATTCTTGTTCGTATATTTTACCGTCTCTAAAAACAGTAGATTTCATATGAACTGAAAGCGCATTTACAACCGAAACTCCAACACCGTGTAAACCTCCGGAAACTTTATAAGAATCCTTATCGAATTTACCTCCGGCACCAATCTTGGTCATTACTACTTCAAGTGCCGAAACACCTTCTTTTTTATGTAAATCAACTGGAATACCACGACCGTTATCTTCAACTGTTACTGAACCATCTTCGTTAATTGCAACACCAATAGTATCACAATGTCCTCCCATCGCCTCATCAATAGAGTTATCAACAACCTCATAAACCAAATGATGTAGCCCTCGAACCCCCACATCTCCAATATACATCGATGGACGCATTCTTACGTGCTCCATTCCTTCTAATGCCTGAATACTATCTGCTGAATAATTGTTCTTCTTGATTTCTTCGCTCATATAATTTATTCTAAAAAATGTAATTATTGTCTAACACGCAAATATATAAAAACGCAAATTATATATCCGTTAAAATACCATATAAAGCACTTAAGTTATTAACACAATTAGCTGAAAAACCAAAAAATAAATTCCAAATTCCAAAATTTAGTCTCTTTATTAAATTAAAGTGAAAATAAATTCCAATTTTGAAATTCCAAATTCTAAAACTTTAAATTAAAATTTAAAAAAATAAATAAATTTCAAATTCCAAAAACTAAAAAAGACACAAAACAAAAATCCGAAACAACATTTTTAATGTCATTTCGGATTTGGAATTTGGAATTTCAAAAAATTGGAATTTTACTCTTTATGATTTCTTATTAAAATCTCCAGCATAAATCGAAGTCATTTTTTCTAAGCTTAAATACTTTCTTAAAACAGCATTCACGTCTTCTACTTTCAACGCTTTAACTTTAGTTTCAAGATCATCATAATCTTCTAAAGGAATTCCGTATTGAAGGTAGCTATTCGTTAAACTAATCAACATCATATCATTTCCTAATCTTGTTTTTCTTTCGTTAAGCCAGCTCACTAAATTTGATTTCACTTCTTCAGCCGTAAATCCATCTTTTAATGCTTTTGCAATTTCTTCTTTTGTAGCAGCTTCAACTGCGCCTTTTTTTGTTGGATTCAGGAATGCATAATATTGCCAGAAAGCAACATCGTTTGTAACCGGCACATTAATAAACGAACCTGCACCATAACTAATTCCTTCTTTTTCTCTTAATCTCATTGGAATTCTGGCGCTTAAAAAACCACCACTTCCAAGAATTTCATTCGCCATTACAAATGCAGGATAATCCGGGCTTTTCAAATTCATTTTAAAAGCAATTTTACCTATTGCAACTGCATTTTCTTTGTCTGGAGTGATATAATCTTTATCTATCTTTTTAGTCTCTGAATACATTGGCAATGCAAGAACATATTTAGACTTAGAATTCCATTTTCCAAAAGTATTTTCAAGAATTTGTCCCGTTTCTTTAGCATCTAAATCTCCAACAACAGTTCCCAATCCGTTATTTCCTCCAAAGATATTAGTGTAAAAATCAACGATTTCAGATTGTTTTATTTTTTTGTAAGCATCAATTTGCTCCTGAACTGTCGAGGTATAAAAAATACTTCCTTTTGGATAATTCGATGTTAATCTTGAAACTTCGATAAAAGCAATCGACTGAGGGTCATTAAGGTTTGACTCCAGATAAGTATTGTACTCATTGATTGTTTTCGTTAACTCATTTTCAGGAAAAGTAGCATTCACTAACAAATCGCCCAAAATGTCCATTACTCCCTTAAAGCTTTCTTTGTAAGTACTTATATTAATCGACAAAGTCTGACCTGAATAATCAAAGTACAGACTTGATTTTAATTTATCTAACTGATCACTAATTTGTTCTTTGGTTCTGGTTTTTGTCCCTGTTTTCATTAATTGAGCAAGAATAGATCCTATATCTCCTTTACCCTCTAAATCTTTTTCGTTACTCACCGGAAATTTAAAACTAGCCTGAACTTTTCCGCCTTTTATTTCTTTTTTAATTAAGCCATATTTCACTCCATTACTAAGTTTTCCTTCTACAAAGTTTTGTTTCAAATTTTTGATCGAAGCTTCAAATGCAGCAGCTTCTTTTTCTAAAGCCTTACCTTTATAATCTTTTGTTACAGCTACTATTTGCTCATCTGTATATTCGACCGGCTTTAATCTTTGCTCATCTTTTGAAGGAATAAATACGCCAACTGTTCTATTGTTGCTTCTAAAATATTTCTCAGCAACTCTTTGTATATCTTCTTTGGTTAAATTTTCAACAACATCTCGGTATAAAAACCCTAATCTGTAATCTCCTGCTCCAACAATTTCAGTAAGATTTATGGCAAACGAAATAGTATTGTTTTTTATACCGTCAAGTTGTTTTATAATTTTTGCTTTTGCTCTGGCTACATCCTCATCAGTATATTTAGTCGTTGCAATTTTATCCAACTCTGTTCTTACTAATTCTTTAGTCGCTTTGATATCTTTATCATTAGGAACCGCTACGCCAAAATATACATAACTTGCATCTCTGGTGGTTGGCTGCCAATAATAAACACTAGACACTTTTTGAGTCTCTATTAATGATTTATACAAATATCCGGATGGGTCCGAAGTTAAAATTTCGCCTAATGCATCAATGGCAGCATAATCTTTGTCTACATAAGCTGCCGTATGATACACGGCTCCAATATTTTTACTATCTCCCGCTCTGTTAAGCTCTACAAATTTTTCACCATCTTGTGCAGGTTCAACCGTATACGTCTTATCCAAAACTCTTTTTGGTTTTGGAATAGCTCCAAAATATTGCCCTACATATTGTAACGCTTTTTGCTCATCAAACTTACCGGCAATTATTAAAGTAGAATTGTCAGGCTGATAATATTTTTCGTAAAAAGCCCTAAGCGTAGTTGCTTTTACTCTTTCTATATCTTCTTTACTTCCTATCGTACTATTTCCGTAATTGTGCCACAAATAAGCCGTCGAAAGTATTCTTTCCTGTAAAACACGATCCGGATTGTTCTCTCCTATTTCAAATTCATTTCTTACAACCGAAAACTCTTTAGATAAATCTGCCTGCAGAATAGTCGCGTTGATCATTCGATCCGCTTCCATTTCGATACTCCATTTTAAGTTTTCATCACTTGACGGAAAAACTTCGTAGTAATTCGTTCTGTCTAACCAAGTCGTTCCGTTAGCATTTCCCCCTTTATCCGAAAGCATTTTTTTAATGTCTCCTAAATTTTTGGTACTCTTAAAAAGCATGTGTTCCAGTAAATGCGCCATACCTTTTTCGCCATAACCTTCATTTCTGGAACCCACATTGTAAACAATATTTACGACCATATTGCTCTGCGAGGCATCCGGAATTAAAAGAACTTTCAATCCGTTATTTAACGAATATTCTTTTACACCTTCGACATTTTTAATGTATTTTGGAGCTTCTGTCTTTTTCTGCGCATAAACAGGAGACAATGAAGCAAGCGAACAGCATAAAACGCTGCTTAATAGTAAGTTTCTCATAGATTACAGTTAAAGTATTAGTTAATTTTTGGTAATCAAATATAGCTTTTTTCCTAAGTAAGAAATTAACATTAACTTACTTTTAGTAATTTACGGCAAACCGTAAAGCTAAAATTTACTCCAAAAAAAAAAATCCGAAATAAACATTTTAGATGCTCTTTCGGATTCTTTATTTCTTTCCAAAACTGGAATTTAGAATTTATTTTTTTTGAAATTTTATACTTAGAACTATTGCTTCGTATTTCTCTTATTCAATTCCAAATTGGAATTTGGAATTTGGAATTTATTTATTGGAATTTAAATACTAAACCGCTACTCCGGCTTTCGAAATTTCAACATCTGCTTTTACGTGAGCGGCATTTGCTCTTCCGCTTGGATCCTGATTTTCCTGCCATTTCGGAATCCATTTTCGAACGGTTTGCGCGGCGCTAACCTGTGGATAAAATTTATGAAAAATAGATCTGTAAAGATAAGCTTCTTTTGTCGTTGGTGAATTATACGGAAATTCGGCAGCTGCTCCGGCCAATTGCTCGTCCGTAACTTGTGTTGCACAATATTCAATCAATTCATCTATCCAATTGTAACCTACTCCATCAGAAAACTGTTCTTTTTGTCTCCATAAAACTTCAGCCGGTAAATATGGATTTTCAGTTGTATCGAATGCTTTTCTTAAAATATATTTCTCGATACCATCGTATGTTTTTGGTTGCTTTTCTTCGGTTTTAATCCGAATAGCAACATCTAAAAAATCTTTGTCTAAAAACGGAATTCTGGCTTCTAGTCCGTGCGCCATTGTTGTTTTATCGGCACGCAATAAATCGGCAGTAAATAACTTCTGTACCCTTTCGATAGTTTCATCCTGAAATTCTTCTGCTGATGGTGCATTTCTAAAATACAAATGACCTCCAAAAACCTCATCGGCACCTTCACCGGAAAGGATTACTTTTATTCCCTGATCGGCTATGGCTTTCGATAATAAATACATCGGAACTCCGGATCGTACTGATATGATATCGTAAGTCTCAATATGATAAATTACTTTTTCTAAAATAGAAACACCTTCCTCTACCGTAAAATGTATTTCGTGATGTTCTGTACCTAAAAATTCAGCTGCTTTTCTTGCTACGATATTATCAGGCGAATCCCCATCTAAACCAATAGAAAACGAATGTAGTTTTTGCCCGTTATCTTTTAATATTCGGGATGCAATTGCTGATGTTAAGGATGAATCTAACCCTCCAGAAAGCAATACACCAACAGGAACTTCGCTCATTAAACGTTTACGTGTCGCCTGAATTAATGATTCACGAACCAAATCAAGGTCTAAAGATTTATTCGCATTTGCATGATCTTCGTAATCCGGATTATAATATTTTACAAAGCCAGTTTTACCGGTATAATAATGTCCGGGAGGAAAAGTCGAAAATGACTTACACTGATCTGCAATTGATTTCATTTCTGAAGAAAAATAAATTCTTCCTCTTTCGTCCAGTCCGTAATATAAAGGTTTCACACCAACAGCATCTCTTGCCGCAATGTAGTTATCGCCATCGATAATTACAAAAGCAAAATCGCCATCAAGCATATTACAAAACTTATATCCAAATTCTTCGTACAAATGCACGATTACTTCCGAATCTGATTTTGTTCTAAAAATATGCTCTTTTAAAACCGTGT
>Ga0247740_1000102_pt1 | contig 41821 bp, 35 predicted proteins | sample UWRJL148409B2_FD_180942 | JGI IMG/M metagenome (GOLD analysis project Ga0247740, IMG submission 180942) | Plant litter microbial communities from Arlington Agricultural Research Station in Wisconsin, United States - UWRJ-L148-409B-2 | ecosystem: Environmental > Terrestrial > Plant litter >...
GATCTTTCCACAACTATCACAACTGGTACTAACGTGAGCACGCTGATGATCATGGGTAATTCTTGTAATACCGGGGGACAAAATCTTGTTGCGGGCGATTCACAAAACCAACAATCGTCTGCTAATGGTGCAACCACCGCATCGCAAATTACGACAGGCGGTGCAACCACAAATGGCACAACCCCACCTCCGGGTGGTGGTACAACTTGTGAAAGGTCGTATTTAACGCTGCGGCCTGACACCGGTTATAATGTAGACCCGGGTGGTGGCGGAATTATTGATTAATTGCTGACAACCTAATCCCAACAAGATGTATTCGACTTATAATAAAATAATTGCCTGCTTCAGTATAGCAATCTTTGCATTAGGAATAAATGAGGCTAAAGCTCAATCGTCCGATAAAAACTACATTCGCACACGGGTGCCGTCGGTGCCCTTAACCACAGAAGCAGCATTGGATGCTGTTTCTGGCGATGCTACAAAAGTTCAGGTAACTATTCAGTATCTTGATGGGCTGGGCAGGCCTTTGCAATCGGTCCAGGTCAAAGGCAACCCGGATGCCACAAAGGACATCGTGACACCAGTAGCTTATGACCAGTATGGCAGAGAGACAACCAAATATCTGCCGTATGCAGCACCAGGAACAGCGACCGGCAATTATCGCAGCACGGCGGTTACCGACCAATTGTCTTTCTATGCACCGGCAACCACACAGCCAGGGGTAGTGCGGACACCAGATCCCTACGCTGTTTCCGTTTTCGAGGCTTCGCCTGAAAACGCGATAATAGAACAGGGCTTTCCAGGGACGGTCTGGAAACCTGCTGCCAGCCGGAGCAGTACAACCGGCAGAACCTTGCTGACAGAGCGTTTTTCAAACACCAGTGGTACGGGTGCCAGAAAGATACGTCTGTATAAAGCCGACAACCCAAACGGCATCCATACCCGCAGGCTGAATAATTCAGGCTGGTATACCGAGAATAGGTTGTTGGTAAAGATCACCAAAGATGAGAACTGGCTTTCTTCTGCCGGTACAGCAGGGACTACAGAAGAATACACAGACAATGAAGGACGAGTTTTACTGAAAAGGATATGGAAAGCCACCAATGATGCCTACTCAACATATTACGTTTATGACGACTATGGCAATTTGTGCTATGTGTTGCCTCCAGGCGTAAATCCTGACGGTACCACCCAACTTACGCAGGCACAATTCGACGGATTTTGCTATCAGTACCGCTATGATAGCAATAACAGGCTGATAGAAAAGAAAGTTCCGGGCAAGGGCTGGGAATACATGGTTTACAACAAGCTTGACCAGGTGGTTGCCACGCAGGACTCCGTTCAGCGGATGAAAAGTCCGCAACAGGCCTCGTTTACTAAGTACGACGCTCAGGGCAGGGTGGCGATGAGCGGCTTTTTTACCCTTTCAGGCAGCCCCGGCAGCAACCAGCGAGCGGCGATGCAAATCGCGGCCGACGCCAATAGCACACTTTGGGAATCCCGGCTGAACGCAGGTACCGGAACGGACTACAGCAATAGTGCCTACCCAACTACCAGCGTGACCCGCCTGCAGATCAACTACTACGATAGTTATAGCAACATACCAAGCAGGCCCAGCGCGGGAGCCCCGGCAGGTGCCAGCACGATGCTAGCAGGCCTGCTAACGGCCAGCAGGACTTATATACTTAACAACACAAGTCAGTATCTATGGCAGGTGCTGTACTACGACAATAAGGGGCAGGTAATCACTACCTACAGGCAGCATTACAAAGGCGGCACCTTTACCACCCGCAACTACGACCTGATTGCAACTACCTACGACTTTACAGGACAAGTGACTACCACAAAACGAAAGCACTACGTGCCCAACAGCGACAATACCGCAACCGTCTTGGTGCTTACTGTGGACAACCGGTACATCTATGACCACATGGGTCGCAAACTGAAGACCTGGCAGACGATGACCAATGCGGGGCAGGTGGCCGATACCCGCGTGCTTCTTTCGCGGCAGGAGTATAACGAGATCGGCCAACTGCGTAACAAATACCTGCACACCACCGATACCGTTGCAAACAACTATAAGCAAAAAATGGCGTATAGTTACAATCCCAGGGGCTGGTTGTTGCGGATAAACGACCCGGACAACGTAACAGCGCTCACTGCATTCGGCATGCAGCTGAGTTATAACGAGGCGGCTACAGACAAGCAGTTTAACGGCAATATAGCATTTGCGGCATGGCAAACGATCGTACCGCCGAGCCTAGGCCTGTTCCAGCAGAAGCAGACCTTCAAATATACCTATGATAAACTCAACAGATTGGAGAATGCCGGATACAGCAATGCCCTGTCCGAAGGTGACAAATTTAACGAGGAACTTACCTATGACAAGATGGGTAACATACTTACGCTGAAGAGAAAAAATGATGTTACTGCAAATATTTTCCTTAATAGCTTAACTTACGAATACACCGCTGCCAGCGGCAATAAACTGGTGAGCGTCGCCGACGTAGGCACGGCTAATCAGGACGGGAGTTACACCTATGACGGTAACGGTAATGTTATTACCGATACCCGTAACCAAATAACTAGTACAACGTATACTTAAACCTCCCGCAAACAGTTGTGCGTACACCTGGAAATATTACGTACTTTTATGATGCAGGGGGCCGGAAAGTACGAAAGGAGGTAACGGGTGGTACGATAAGGGATTATATTGACGGGATAGAATACAGCAGCTCCGGTATCGAGTTTATAACAACAGAAGAAGGAAGGGCGATACCTAACGGGGCAGCTGCCTATAGCTACCAGTATTATATCAAGGACCACCTGGGCAACACGCGGGCGATGATTGACCAGAGCGGTGCCATAACCCAGGTGCAGGACTACTACGCCTTCGGTCTGGAGATGAACCCCGGAAACAGCTATTCGGCCGGCCAGGACAATCGTTACAAGTACAACGGCAAGGAGAAGCAGGATGAGACCGGCCAGTACGATTACGGCGCAAGGTTCTATGATCCGGTGATTGGAAGGTGGACGAGCGTGGATCCTTTGGCGGAAGGAACGAGAAGATGGTCTCCATATCATTATGGGTTAGATAATCCAATAAGATTTGTGGATCCGGATGGGATGAGTGCGGCTAGTCATAATAACGAGTATAAGGTTGTAATCCGGGATGGTCAAATTCAAAGCACAACAATGACAGGAACTAGGGGAGGTAATGATCGGGATTATATAACGATAGTTAACATGGACAGAGTTCCTTTTGGTGATGGTGTCACTAATTTTGAGGTAGCTGTTAGAGGCGAAGCGGATTCGGGTCCGGGCACTGACTACGACGCAGCACAAAGGAGAAATCCTACACCTGGCTTTAGGAAATTTCATGGGAGTGTCCCCACTGATTTGCAAGCTTACGCAGTTTTAACACTAGGACTTTGGGGGCGCGGGGCAGCCATTTTAAGGGGAGCAGGTGCATTCGCCCCTGAAGCGGGAGTATATCTCCCTGAAGCGCTAGCAAAGGTCGGTGGTAGTGGTTCAGCCAAAGTTTTTTTTGGATGGGGGCAGGGAACGACAGTTACAAAAACCGCTGCTGATTTTACAAAAAAACAATTGTTAGAGGCTGGGTACACGAAAGAAATATTGCACGATATTTATTCAGGTCTAGTAAGTGCTGGTCAGAAAACACTTACAGCAGGCAAATCGGAGGCGTTGAATCCTGCATCTGTTGCAAGAGCTCGGCAAATTTTACAAATCTTAAAAACTCATTTCTAATGAAAAAAATTAAAATCCAAATTCAAAATTGCAGTAACGAAAGCATGTCAATAAACAAGGAGCCCGAGGCAGTGGAGGCATTTATTGATGTACAGGAGGTCATTGAAGTTGAAACGAATGAGGAAGAAGACAATATTTTGATAGATGTTGGTAAGAAAAAGGATGGAACAATTTACATACAAATATGGGATGCGCGTAACACAAACTACATAATATATCGGAAAGGAAAAGATATGTTTGAAGAATATTTATAGTAGTAAGTGGGTAGTGTATCAAAAAAGTTGTTTTTCTGTAAACGCTAATGCACATTGTTGGTATACACAATAGCAAACTCAAGCCCAACCCAGTGTTGGGCTTTTCTATTTCTTAGTATCCCTAATAAGAGCGTCTACAACCTTGAAAACGTGCTCTCTGTCCGTATCTGCCAATGAGGTAATCTCTTGAATACGGTTTAGTATGATAGGATCAAGCTCAACATCTGATAAGCCAGTCAGGTAGTCCAATGACACATTAAGCGCTTTGGCAATCTTAGCGGCTACTTCGACAGAAGGTACAGCCTCGCTACGTTCGTATCTACCCAATGCATTGGCAATGTATCAAAATAGTTGTTTCCGTATAAGTAGCTGACAATGAGCATTAGTATTATGCGACAATAAAAAATGGGTATAGGCGCGGGTGGTAGTTTGCTATCATTCGCTTTGTTTTTGTAGCTTAGGGGAGATCTAACTGCCTGAACCTTCATGTCCTGTATCAACAAAGTTGGTAATGCCAATTGGCCTTATTGCTCGGACACCTCCGTCAAGTACGGCAAGGTCGCCCGCGGGCAGCGTTATCGCTGCAAGACCTGTAAACGCGTATTTATGGATGCCTATATCAATCAGGCGTGCTATCAAACCATAAACAAAAGTGTCATCGAACATTTAAAAGAGGGCTGCGGCATCCGAAGCATAGCGAGATTGCTGCGAATTTCGACAAATACCGTACTAAGCCGCATTACAATCATCGCGCATAGCATTAAAAAGCCTGTTATAGTCACTGAAAGCATTTATGAGGTAGACGAGCTAAGAACCTATGTTAAAAGCAAGAGCCGGGAATGCTGGGTGATATACGCCCTGGACAGGCTAAGCGGACAAGTGATGGACATTAAGGTGGGCAAAAGAACAAAGGAAAATATAAAGCGGGTCATTGACACGTTATTGCTGGCAAAATGCCAAAAGGTATACACGGACAGGCCGGGCATATGTCGCCTCATAATCCCTGAAGCCGTGCCTTTTTACGCAAGGCACGGCTTCAACCACATAGAACGCAAGAACCTTAGTTTGCGAACGCATTTGAAACGGCTTTGCCGGAAAACTATCTGTTATTCGAAAAGCGAGCAAATGCTGGAAGCCTGCATCAGGATTTATTTCTGGGCATAGGCCCTTGAGGCGGGTAAAAATGCCTCTCACGTGGAGGAGCATTGGTGTGTTAGTGTTTTGAGCACCCGCCTATGGCTTTCCCTGAACACCGTGTTTTTGTCGCGCCATTGCTTCACCGTAGTGCCATCCACGCCAAACTCCGCCGCCAGCTGTTCTTAGTCCCACCCCTTGGTGTTCCTGACAAACTCCATCTGTCCTGACACGGCCTCTATATCTCTATCAAATGGATAGTACCCGAGAAAGGAAATGATCGAGGGATACAGGCGCATCTGTGGAACACTTCTCCCGTTTTCCCATCCCGTAACGCTGTCCTCTGTAACGCCTATTAGTTCGGCAACGTCTTTTTGCAATAGCCGAAGCTCCAGCCGTTTTCGCATAATGTGCTCGCCAAGCGTCTGCGGGTTTGTAGGCACTTGCTTTTTGTACGGCATTTTCCCTATCTTGGTGAATGCAAGCGTATTTCGGACCACCATGCGACAACAAGAACGCTGTTGTCATGAACTAAAAGGCGCAGTTCATGCGAAAGTAAAGTGTTTATTGTTATTGCGCAGTCCAATCAAAACGCTAAATTAGCCTGAATGAAAACCAGGCCGTCGCATTTTGTAAAATACTTGTCGCTATACATCACCTTAGCCTTCTCAGCATGCAAGGCTATAATAGAACCGTCGATAAGCGACCGCAAAGTTGTATCCCTTGCGCCTGGAGACATGACCAAAAGCACGAGCTATACTGTCAGCTTCTGGTGGGAACCAGTGGAAGATGCATTAAGCTACAACCTGCAGGTGGTAAGCCCCTCCTTCAATAATATTTCGACATTGGTGGCCGATACGGTAATAAGAAGTAACAAGTTTATCCTGAATTTAAAGCCCGGAGATTATGAATGGCGGGTAAGCGCGCAGAACGGCAGCTCGCAAACAGTCTTTACTCGTCCCAGAAGCTTTACAGTGCTGCTTTCCTCCATAAAAGGACAGTCAGTACAACTCAAATCGCCGCCCAACAATTACGTTACCAATCAGAATACGGCGGCTCTTGAGTGGAGCAGCTTGTATGGTGCGACTAAATACACGTTGCAAATCGACACGAACAGCTTCGCCAACGAAGGCACGCTGGTCTATAATCAGGCCATACCTGGGCAGCAATATACGTTCACATTTCCCAAGGACCACATTTACCAGTGGCGGGTAAGGGCGGAGAACGACACGGCGAAAGCGGATTGGTCGCCGGTAAACACAATGACCCGTGACCACACGCCGCCCGGCCAGGTGAGTATTACGGCCCCTGCCAACTACCAGCAGGTCAGTCTGCCGGTAGCTTTGCAGTGGAGCGCGGTCGCCACGGCGACGAGATACAGTCTTTACGTCTTCAAAAGCGATTCCGCCACGGCATACAGCAATAGTTTCCCCTTAACGACAAGCAGCACCAGCTATAATTTCAGTACTGGCGTATTGGGAGAACGCATCGTCTGGAAGGTGGCCGCGATTGACGCGGCGGGCAACGAGGGGGAGGGTACGCTGCGCAGCTTTGTTTTAAGGTAAGGTATGAAGAGCAAAAAGTTGACGTATTTTTTGGGCGCGATGGTCTTGATCGTTTGGGGCTTGATCATATACCGGGTCTTCAACGCGGTTTCTGAAGAGAGTAACGACGAGCTTAGACCTGTGCAACGCTTAAAGGGGGACGAGGCCTTTAATGACTTTAGCGTTAAAGCTGACACCACGCCTTTGCTGCTGAACTACCAGGACCCGTTCAGGCTGGTCAAACAGCCGGATACAGCTGATAAGCATATCCATCTGGCAGCGGTTACCAGGCCCGTTGCGGAAGCACCAAAACCAGCTTTTAGCTGGGATTTTATACGGTATTCGGGTTATACCCGAAGTGCAGGCAACAAAAAACTACTGGCGGTAATGACCATTAACGGGCAATCGGCGATATTACAGGAAGGCGAGACAGCCATGCAGGTCAAACTGCTTAAAAACTACCAGGATTCGGTAAAGGTGGCATTTAAAGGCAGAACAGGTTATATAAGAATGCAATAGTGAGATGATGAGAAAACGGTTAACTATACTATTATTTCTACTCCTAAACGGGGCAGCATTCGCGCAAAAGATTCCCGATTATGGATTCAACAAGGTAAGGATCGCATTAAACGACAGGATCATACAGGCCGACCTGGCACCACTACGATCCGACCCCGCTCCACAATCCGATAAGACGTATTACTGGAGCAGCAGCAATGCGATACATACAACGCAGGGAGGATTCAGCGGGAAGCTGCTGAACGGGAGTTATGTGGAGTACTATCTGAGCAAGAACTTAAAAGAGCAGGGACAGTTCAGGCGCGGGCTGAAAAACGGCATTTGGAAAAGCTGGAGCGGGAACGGAACGCTCACGGAGCTTTACACCTGGGACGATGGCGTGCGGTCGGGCAAGTTTGAGCTATTCGGCAGCGATGGCAAACTAAGGCAAACCGGATACTATAGCAACAACCTGCTGCATGGCAAGATGACAACTTACGCAGACGGGAAATCCGAAACTGTGGAATACAAAGACGGAAAAATTGCCGAAAAGAAGCCGTCCGCCTTTTGGGGTAAGATCAACCCTTTAAAGTGGTGTAGAAAAGACAGCACGGACACCGCTAAAAGCCAACCGGCAAAGCAAGCGCAATAGCAGGCATGGTCAGGGCATCGGCATTATACATCGTCATTGTCATCGCGCTGGTGATAGGCATCATCTGCTCCTCGCTGGTCGTTGTTGCCTACTTTTACCGGGAACAGTACCAGCGGGCATTCCGATACGACGCGTTGCAGAACAACCTGAACTCAGGCATCAACATACTCATAGCCAGTCAGGACAATGCCTATGCGGAGGGCAAAAAAGTAAGCCTTTTCGGCGGAGAAGCCGATTCGGTTGATCTCAAAACGGTCGTTTGGGGAATCTACGGCATCGGCGTCGTGCGGGCATTCATCCAGCACGACACGCTGTCCAGGGCTTTCAGCATGGCGCATGCCATCGACTCGGCCAAATGGGCCGCGCTGTACCTGCCAGACGAGGACCGTCCGGTGTCGGTGAGCGGAAAGACAACCCTTAAGGGCAATGCCTTTCTGCCGCAATCCGGCATCCGGGAGGCTTATGTCGACGGCAAGGCCTATCAGGGCGACAAGCGCCTGGTCATCGGGAAGACCTACAGCAGCCAAAGGAGCCTGCCGCCGCTTAACCCGGTGCGAATAAGCGAACTGGAAAAATATTTTGCCTTGGCTGCCTCCCCTAACTCCAAGTCTCTCCTGCTTGATTCCATATCCCATTCTTTTCTTGAAACGCCTAAGACCGTGCCGATGGGCAAGAACGTAGTCTCGCTTACGGGAACGAGGCTGAAAGGGAATATCATCCTCAGTTCTGATACGACGGTAATCGTTGGCAGTGACGCGCAGCTCGACCAGGTTTTGATCTTTGCCCCCAACATAAAAGTGGAAGAGGGATTTAAGGGAAACTGCCAGCTTTTTGCCAGGGATTCCATTAGTGTAGGGCCGGACTGCGTATTTTCCTACCCGTCGACTTTAGGGGTACTTCGGTTCAAGCTCAATGCAGCAGCCATGCCCGCAGCGATAAATATCGGAGAGAACGTGAGCTTTTCGGGTTGTATTTTCGCGTATGACAAAAGTGCCGAACGAAGCAAGCAGCCGAGCATCAATCTGGGCAAAAAAGTAAGCGTTTCCGGGCAGATCTACACCACGGGATTGCTGGGGATCAACGACGATGTCGTTATCAATGGCAGCGTTTTTACGGGCCGGTTTATCTACCGGAGCGGATTTACCGTTTTTGAGAACTATGTGATCAACACCACGATCAACGCCGAGGCCTTGTCACCTTATTATCTAAGCGGTGACATTATCCCCGTTGCTGCGCGCAAAAAAAAGGTACTGCAATGGCTGGAATAAAAATAAGAATGAGGTACCGCGTAAGCGCATCGAGCCTGCTCGAGGTGATTGTCGCCATGGTGATAATCGTTGTGGTGTTCGGCCTCGCGATGATGATAGCTGCCAACGTTAGCCGGGGCTCCCTGTCTGTTGAAAAACTGCACGCGCAGGCCGTTTTAAAGAATGTGCTTGCGGAGGAAGAGGGCCGAAGAGACTTCGTCAGTAGAACCATAAGCATTGATAGTGTCGCGGTTGAACAGGAAGTAAAGCCGTATGATGCCGGTTTGGTGGAGATCCATCTGACTGCCTACGATAATAGCAACAAAAAAATGGCAGAATTGAGAAAAGTGGTGATCAGTAACGATGAAGAGACGCGTTAAAGCATTTACGATTATGGAAGTCGTTATCGCGATGCTATTGGCCGCGATCGTCATAGCGATAACCTACACGGTTTATACCATCGTCGTAAAATCATATGGTTCGTACAATATCAAGCACGGCAATATGGCGGCGTTGGTCCGTTTGGACGAGTTGCTGCGTAAGGATTTTGAAAAGGCGGAAATTATAAGCAAAACGGAGACCGGGTTGTCCTGCTCAAGCGGCGAAAGGGAGGTGATCTACGAATTTGCAACCGATGGCATAGTAAGAACTTCCGGCATAACAGACACCTTCAAGGTGCACATACAAACTGCGAACTACTTTTTCGAGCAGGTGCCGGTCGGCGATCCGGCGTCCGGCACGGAAGAAAGCCGAATAGACGAACTAAAATTGGAACTGCTGTTCGAGGAGAATACGATCAGCAACAATTACACCAAAAATTACAGCTCAGCAAACCTTATACAAAGAAAAAGCAATGCCCTCAATTGACCTGAACAGTTACCCCGGCCGAAAAAAACCCGTGCCCGCTTCCCGTAAAACGAAGGACGGGGCCGACCTTACATCCTTCCTGAACAGGGAGATCAGCTTTGGCAGCAAGGAGCTGGCGGACAAGAAGAAGGAATACCTTTACATGGAGCTGAGCTCCCTGCTTCAGGCGGGTGTCAACCTGAAGACCAGCCTTGAGCTGGTTGCCGCCGACCAGCAGAAGCCGCAGGACGTCGCGCTTTTCAAGCAGATTCAGGAAGCCGTATTGAAGGGCATCGCGCTGTCAAGCGCCTTGCAGCAGACCGGGAAGTTCTCCCTGTATGAGGTGTACAGCCTGCAGATAGGGGAAGAGACGGGGAAGATCATTGAAGTGCTGGCCGATCTGGCAAAATACTTTCAAAGCAAGATCAGGCAGCGCAGGAAGATCGTTTCGGCGCTCACGTACCCCTGCATCGTGATGGCGACGTCGCTGGGGGCCGTCTTTTTCATGCTTAAGTTCGTTGTGCCCATGTTCGGCGACGTGTTTACAAGGTTCGGCGGCGAACTGCCCTGGGTTACCGCCAAGATCATTTCGGTCTCGAAGGCGCTGGAAAGCAGCTTTGTCTATGTCGTGCTCTTATTGGCGGCCGTAATGGCGTTCGTTTTTAAATCGCGCAAGAAAGAGTGGTTCAGAATGTCGGCATCCGCCGCAATTCTGAAGGTGCCCGTAGTGGGTTCCCTGGTGCAGAAAATCTACCTTGCCCGCTTTGCCAACGTGATGCGACTGCTGATCAATGCGCGGCTGCCCTTGCTGCGCGCCATCGCCCTGGTGAGGCAGATGATCTCCTATTACCCGGTCGAGGCCTCTCTGCTAAAAATAGAGCAGGATATCATGAGCGGCAAGTCGCTGCACCAAAGCATGCAGCAGTTTAACGTTTACCCCGCGAAAATGATCCAGCTGATCAAGGTGGGGGAGGAGACCAACCAGCTCGATCATTTTTTCGGCAGGATATCCGAGCAGTACGTCGAAGACGTGGAGTTTAAGACCGCAGCCTTAAGCAGCCTGATGGAGCCGCTCATTATCATTTTCCTCGGGCTGATCGTCGGTGTCATCCTGGTCGCGATGTACCTGCCGCTGTTCCAGATGAGCAACAGCTTTCAATAGGCTACGGTAAAATAATTTTGTTATGCACGGATATTTGAATAGTTTAGTACCATCACAGTCGCAGATATGAGAACCAAGACCTTGCTAACGAAACGCCTGCCCGCCTACACCCTCACAGAGATACTGGTTGTGTTAGTCATCATCGGTATATTGACACTGCTGGCGCTGCCCGTCCTGTTGCCGCTGATCACGAAGGCGAAGAGCACCGAGGCGAAGATTCAGTTGCAGCACCTGCAAACGCTCGAAAAAAACTATTTTTACGAGCATTCCAAGTATTCCGACAATCTGCCTGACGTTAGCTTCGTTCAGGAGACCTTAAGCACGGCGAGCAAGGAAGGGCGGGCCAATTACCAGATAACCGTTGTAAGCGCTACCAGCAATACGTTTACCGCCAGGGCGACGGCTGTGGTTGACTTCAACGGCAACGGCACATTCAACGTCTGGGAGATTGACCAGGACAATAACCTGAAAGAAGTAACGCCCGACTGATGTGGATTAAAGCAGCCATCTTGCTATTGTTGATAGCGGTTTTTGTGCAGGACATGAGAGAGCGGTCGGTTTATTGGTTCCTGTTTCCGCTATTGGCCTCAGCCTTGTTCTTCAACCGGATGAGTGTCCAGCGCTTCGGCGATCTCTGGCCACCTGTAATGACCAATATCTGCTTTCTGGGAATCCAACTGCTGCTGGTTAGCGCATGGTTCTCCCTGCGAAACGGAAAGTGGACGAATATAACAACCTCTTTGCTGGGCTGGGGTGACATCCTGTTTCTGGCATGCATCGCCTTCGGGCTCCCTGTATTCAGCTTTCTTGCCTTCTACTTGGTCAGCTTAACGGCCATAGCAATATGCTGGGCTGTATTGCGGGGAATTCGGCGCGTTGGGGATATACCGCTTGCGGGTTTGCAGGCGCTGCTGCTCGCTTTCGTTTTGTCCGGGGATTGGTGGGTTTTTCATGCGGACATTACGAACGACGAGTGGATGCTTAAATTGATTACGCTGTGAACATCACACCTGAGATAACACTGCTGACGGAGCACGTTCACCTCCTTACCAAGGAGCAGGCCTGGCACTACAGGGTACTGCCCAGGGGGGCGTACGTAGATAGCATAGAGCTTTATTGCGGGGAATCGGACGATAGGGTAGCGCTTTCAGATGAATTGGAGGTACTACTGGGAAAGGACGTTCAGCTTTTTCCCATCGCGGATGAAGCCGTCGCCCGGCTCTTATCAAAATATTACATTAAGGACAACGCGCTCCAAGGTTCGGCCCAGCTAACCCCGTCGAATAACGCAGATGACTTTTTAGTCAATCTTATACAGGAAGCGAAGTCGCTGAAAAGCAGCGATATTCATATAGAAAGCTACGAGCACAAGTGCCGAGTTCGCATCCGCATAGACGGCATGATGGTGGAGCGGTACCTGCTGAAGCGCGACGATTATCCCGCTCTCATCAACAAGGTGAAGATCATGGCCAACCTGGACATTTCGGAAAAGCGGCTGCCGCAGGATGGCCGCATCAACTTCAGGCACAATGACGAGCAGTTTGATATCCGGACATCTGTATTGCCGACGCTGCACGGCGAGAAAGTGGTGCTGAGGCTGTTAAGCAACGATGCCGCCAATATCGACCTGAACAATCTCGGATTTGCCAAAGAGGACCTGGAAAACTATTTACAGGGGGTCAGGCAGCCCAACGGTATCCTGCTGATCAGCGGACCGACCGGTTCGGGGAAAACGACGACCCTATACGCCACCTTAAAGTTACTGAACAAGGAAACAAGAAACATATTGACGATTGAGGACCCGGTTGAGTACACGCTGGAAGGCATCAACCAGGTGCAGCTGAAGGAATCCATCGGGCTGAGCTTCGCGGCCGCCCTTCGTACTTTTCTTCGGCAGGACCCCGACGTGATCATGGTAGGCGAGATCCGCGACACGGAGACGGCCAACATGGCCATCAGGGCGGCGCTAACCGGCCACCTGGTTCTGTCGACCATCCACACCAATTCGGCATGGGGAACGGTTTCGCGGCTGATCGACATGGGCATTCCTCCCTTCCTGGTGGCCAGCACCATCAATACGACCGTGGCGCAGCGCCTGATCAGGCTGCTTTGCCCCCGTTGCAAAACGGTCGGGGAATTTGACCCCTTACTTTATCCAAGGCAGTTCAAGCCCTATGCGGAGGTGACGCACCATTATACGGCCCAGGGCTGTGAAGAGTGTTACTATACCGGTTACAAGGGCAGGAAGGCAGTATACGAGGTAATTCCGATAGATCACGAACTTGCAGTTGAAATAAAGAACGGGAATATGTATATTCAAAAATTGTTAGCGGACAGGGGCATAAAAACGTTGGCGGAGAACGCCTTCAACCTGTTTCGGGAAGGATTGACCTCGGTGGAGGAGATCTACCCGCTTCTTTTTAATTACTAGACCTTATGCGCGTAAATATTCGGTATCTGTTGGTGTTTGTTGTGTTGCTGTGGCCGGGTAGGATACTTGCGCAAAGGCAGGACCGTATTGAAGCCATACAGCAAAAGCTTGACGACCTGTCGGTGAGCGTGCCGGGCCTGAACGAGCAGGTGCAGCTCAACCTGAACGGCGTCGCCATCCGCGACTATGTAAGCGTGCTGAACAAGACAAGCAAGCTCAGCATCAGCGTAGACCCGCAGCTGAACTTTGTCGTTTCAGAATCCGTCAACAACGTTCCGGCTTCCAACATCATCGCTTTCCTGGCGAAAAAGTACAACCTCGACGTCACCGTAACGGGCTCGATCATTTACCTGACGCCCTATGCGGTACCCTTGGTGAGGACCACGGTTCCCGTCAAGAACATCAACGTCAAGTACAGCCAGCTGGAAAACGCGCTGTCGCTGGACCTGGAAAACGACAGCTTAACGGCAGTCGCCCGAAAGATAACGTCCGTTTCCGGCAGGAACGTGCAGGTGCCCATGGCCATGCAGGGCAAAAGGGTCAGCGGCTTCATCGCCGCCGCGCCGTTTGACGCCGCGATAGAAAAGCTGGCCTTTCTGAACGAGATAAAATCGGTGAAGACGAACGACAACTTCTACCTGTTTCAGCCGCTGGAAAGCAACGAGGAAGGCTATATCAACGGCGACAGGAACGTGTCCACCCGCAAGGTGTTCAGGCCGCTGGCACCGGCCGCAAACCCCGGGACCTTGGGAATGATGGTTCGGACGGTCAACGGACAAAAGCTGATTTCCGTTGACGTGGTAAACGTTCCGGTCGCGGACCTGATCAGACAGGCGTCGCGGGAACTGGGCAGGCAGACCGTTACCTACTCCGAGATCAAGGGAAACATCACCCTGAATGTCGACGACGTAGGGTTTGACAGCTTTCTGACCCTGCTTCTCAAGGGCACGGATTATACCTATAACACAGAGAACGGCGTATACATGATTGGCGACAGCAAGCTCGAAGGCCTGCGGGTTTCCAGGACCATCCAGTTGCAGCACAGGACGATAGACACCGTCGTGGCCATGATCCCGCTGGAATGGAAAAAAGGCGTGCAGATAACGGAGTTCAGGGATCAGAACAGCCTGATCATTTCGGGCGCAAGCGCCCGCATAGCCGAAATGGAAACCTTCATCCGGCAACTGGACGTCCTCGTGCCCGTTGTGCTGATCGAGGTGACCATGATCGATATCCACAAGAACCGCACCGTCGCGACGGGCCTGTCGGCCGGGGTGGCCGACAGCGTCAAGACGGGCGGAACCATCCTGCCCGGCATGGACTTCACGGTAGGGTCCGGTTCGGTCAATAGCTTCCTGGACAAGGTCGGCAGTCTTACGTCGACCAATCTCGGGCATGTCGTTCCCAACTTTTACGTCAACATCAAGGCGCTGGAGGCGAACAACAACGTTGATGTGCGGTCAGTTCCCAAGATGACGGCGCTCAACGGGCACACGGCCACACTCAGCATCGGCAACAAGGTGTGGTACAAAAACACGACGCAGAACGTCATACCGTCGTCCGCAAACGTGATCAACAATATTACCAATCAGTTCGTGCCGGCAGAGGCCAACCTGACCATCAGGTTTCGGCCCCTGGTGTCGGGCGACGACCAGGTGACGCTCGGCATCAATGTCGACATTTCCGACTTTACGTCCATTCCTTCGGACGGCTCGCCGCCGCCCACGTCCTCGAGCAAGTTCCAGAGCAGCATCCGGGTGAACAATGAGGATATGATCGTGCTGGGCGGTATAGAGCGCACGGAACGGAGCGAGAGCGGCTCGGGCATACCGCTTTTATCGCGCATACCCGTATTGAAATGGATATTCAGCAGCAGGAAGAAAACCAACGGGAAGATCGTGACGCTGGTTTTCATAAAGCCTACCATCATGCGCTAATCACGTAGTCATGCTCAGGGAACACTACAGGATCGGTCAGGCAGCGGGGGTAAGCATTCATTTGCTGTCTGGCGGCGAGGTGGTCGTGCATGCTTGCAGCGTCGCGGTAAAAAACAACAAGCTCGACATTGACAAAAAGGTCACAGAGCTTAAAAGCCTCGACGAGTTAAAAAAACATTTCCCGCAAAAGACGCTTATTTCTCTCAATCTTTTCGGCAAGGGGATATTACAAAAGCAGGTCCCCAAACTAGAGGAAATTAGCGCTGCGAATTTTGCGCAGATCCTGCCCAACGCTGATCCGGATGACTTTTATATCCAGCATTTTGTTTCAGGCGAGAGTTCGTTTGTGTCCGTCATCAGGAAAGTGGAGGCCGACAAATGGCTGGAGGCTATCAAAGATATGGGCTTTATCCCGATGGTGTTGAGTCTTGGACCTTTCGCTGTACAGAATATTGTTGAGCAGCTCAACTTTTACGATGGTGACGTTTTCTTTGATGGCCATCATGTCAAACGGAATGCCGCCAAAGAATGGACCGCTTACCGTTACGAGGCAGAATTGTCTGCGGAGTTTCCCCTGAAGGCGGGAGCGGAGGTCATAGACGAGCGATTGCTTTTACCGTACGCTGCCGCTTTCCAACTGGCGCTGTTGCCTGATGTGGAACCGATTGTCGCGAAAGCGGAGGAGTTGGAAACGCAGTTGGACGCATACCTGAGCAACAAGAAACTCAAGGTAAAGGGCTTCCTTGTCCTGAGCGTGTTTTTTGTTCTGCTGCTGATCAATTTTTTGACGCTGTTGTGGCTGAATTCGTCCAACGCTCAGCTTTCCCGACAAATTACCGCATCCGCCAGAAATGTTAGCGATATCGAGGGCATCAGTGAGCAGGTGAAAACGAAGGAAGCGCTGTTGAAAACGCTGGGTTGGGACGATGGCCTTAACAAAGGGAAACTGTTTGATCACTTGGCCTCCTTGCTGCCCGGCGAGATCCGCCTGCTGGAGATGTCCGTAAATCCCCTTGATGCAAACAGCACGCGGGCTAAAAAATCCATTTCGTTTTTCGACGGCAGCGTCAGAGTCGTGGGCAGTTCGGCCAGTATATTGCCGGTGAACGAATGGATGGCGCGTGTCAAAACCCTGAAATGGGTAAAGACGGTACAGATGGACAGCTATGCTTTTAACAGCGAGCTAGGCGCGGGACAGTTTACGATAACTATAACTTACCAATAAGATGCGGAAACAGATCCCGATAAAAAAAGAGCATTTGTTCGCTGCCGGTTGTATTTTGCTACTACTTATCGGCTATCAACTTGCATTTAAGAAAACGATTGAGGCATGGCAGATCAATAAAAGGTTGAAAGACCAGTTTGCATTAGCAGGAAGCTTGAGTTATCAACCGGGTTATTTGAAGCGTAAAAACGCCAATCTGGACAGCGTGATTTTCCATTATCAGGCAGATACCAACAGCTTTCGTAACAATAGCATCAGCACAATTTCCTTCATTTCACAAAAACACGGTGTTAAGTTGAGCGAGGTGCCGATACAGGATCCATCATTTCGTACCGAAAGATTCATTATCCAAAAGATGTCATTTGAAGGCGATTTTTTTTCGCTAACTAAAACGCTAAATGAACTGCAACAAACGCGGGGAATAGGCGTAATAAGGGGCGTTTCCTTTCGGTTGAATCGTCTCACTGAAGGCAAGCTCTTTTCTGACGTGTATATAGAAATATTAAGATAGAACCTCGTTATACTTGTCTATAAATGCACAAAAAATATTCATAAATATTTGCTACCTATCCGCTTTCTTTATATCTTACGGCAACAATCTAATCGACTATTAATCACAATGAAAAAACCCCTTTTGAGCCAGATCAATCGATCCATGAACCTGACTGTTTTTTCCTTTCCAACCGACTGCAGCAATGATCGTGAACGCCAATCCAGAAATATCAATATTGCATTGGAAATCTGATCTGAGGTCGACATTTAATATTTGCGGCACATCACATTGATGATTTTTAACGGCTGTGTTCCAAAAGCCATAGAGGCGATGCCTCTTGTTATCCGATAATTTACTTAAGTCCATACCAAACCTTGTTGCCCCCATGTCTTTAACACGCAGCTATTCGCCGTATTCCACTACTGGCAATACAGTCATTCAGCAGGTCAAACGAATTACAACCTTCTTGTGTCTTTTTGCGCTTACATGCTTTTGTGCAAAGGCGCAAAATCCTGAAAACGGAAATTTTAATCTCAGAACAGTCATACCGCCATCTCCGACAACAGCCTCCCTGGGCAAATTCGGTGAGATACCGGTTGGGCTGCATACCGGCATTCCGAATATTTCGATTCCTATTTATAACATCAAGGCGGGGCCTTTGAATGTTCCGATCAGCCTGAGCTACCATGCTGGCGGCACAAAAGTAGAAGAGATCGCCTCGAATGTAGGCATCGGATGGGCTTTAAACGCAGGCGGAATGGTAGGAAGACAAGTACGGGGCGAACCCGATGAACTTGGTGGCTGGGTTCAATTAAACCCGAACAATAGATTAGCTCCAACCATGGGCCTTCAGGTAGCGCACGATATAGAAGATAGAACAAGAGATGGTGAAGCAGATATCTTTTCCTACAACTTCGGCGGAAAGTCAGGGAAGTTCTTTTTCGACGAGGCTGGTGTAGTCCATGGCTATCCTGCTAACGGCGTATCAGTGGTTTCAATCGACGGACCAACATCACTAATGGAGGGGTTGAAAATTACCACCGAGGATGGCACGGTTTACAAGTTTACCAAAGCAGAAAGGGTTAGCCAGGACGACCGGGGAGAAGTCATTACGGCGTGGTATTTGTCCAAGATAACTTCTGCGGACGGAACAAATGAAATCAACTTCACCTATGAGGATGTAACGATTTTATCTACTCTTTCTTACGGTGAAACCAAATATTTTTTAGTAGGGGTTGAAGGTCCGGAACGGCATTCCGGGCTATCAGATTTGCCTAACACCTACAGTATGAGCGTTACCAGCACGCATAATTTAACGCGCATTGATTTCGCAGGCGGCTATGTCAAGTTTAACTATTACAACTGGAGGGCTGACTCTTTCATTGAAGGGTTCGAAAAGAGTCTTGACCAAATCGAAGTCTATAATGACAAGGGTCAGCAGATAAAGTCATTTGATCTGGCGCACAGTTATTTCGGAGATGGGTCTCCGCAACGGATGGAAAAGCGGCTTAAGCTGGTCTCCGTTACAGAAAAATCTGGAACGATAACCAATCCGCCGCATCTCTTTACCTACAATGAAAACGTGCAGGGGCTTCACCGCGGCTCTCTTTCAAGGGACTACTGGGGCTACTACAATGGCAAACCCAACAGTTCCTTGCTTCCAACCTTTATGTCCCCGGATCATACAGGGGTTCTGCGAACATTTGTCAGTAGTGCCAACAGGGGCGTCGATACCACGTATGCAAAGGCATTTATTTTGACAAAAATACAATACCCGACAGGCGGAGAGACCGAGTTCACATATGAGAGCAACAGAGTTAGCGACTCAAGATTGGAGGGTATCACAACCCACACCGTTAGTTATAGTCTGTCAGCAAATGCTACCTATGGCTCATTAACATCGCCATACCAAACTGAAGAATTTACGGTGCCTTACCCTAGTGCACAAGTGGAATACATACTTGACGGCCTTGAGCAAAGTGCTCAACAAGGTGGGTGCGGAAACTTTTCGGCATACTTCATAAAAAATGGAGTCCCGCTCCCGGGCACCCTGATTGACCACCCCATCGCTACCTCGGCGGTGCTCGAAGGAGGTACTTACAGGATGGGTATCAACTTCTACGATTGCTTGCCAAGCCGTAGCCTGAATTTAACGTTCAATATTGGCGTGAGGGTCCCCGACGCGCCGTCCGGTGCGGATTTTGCGGGTGGCTTGCGCTTGAAACAAATGACTGATCGTCCCGGAAATGGCGGCCAGGCCATCGTAAAAAAGTATCGTTATGAGAGCGAATTCTCACCAACTTTATCGAGCGGTTCACTGGTCAACTTCCCGCCATATGGATACATTTTGCACGCAGACGACTACGAAAACACAAGTGGTATGCCGACCTGCGACAATCGGACATGGACGGAAAGGCTTCACTATGTTGTCGCCCAGGCGAACACCAACTATCCGCTTGCAACCTCACAAGGGAGTTACGTGGTCTATTCGGATGTCATTGAAGATTTAGGTATTAACGGAGAGATCCGCCATAAGTTTGAAATCGTTAACCATGTGCAATCCCCTTTTCCATTTCCTCCGGTTGAAACCTTTGATTGGCGGTCCGGAATGGAATTGGCTACAAAATACATCGCGAGAAAGGGTACGCTGATGGTTCTTTCGAAGACCGTAGACTATAAATATTCGACCATTGATAAAGGTTCCGTATTAGGGTATAAATTAGGTGAGCCGCTTGTCAATGTTGGCGGTTGTCCCCTCCCGAAAGCCTTCCTCCCGATCGTTGCTATGTATCCGGTGATGTCGCAGTTCTATGCGGTAAGCTCTATTAAAGAACGTCTTTATGATATAAACAACAATACAAAATATACCGAAACAACGACGAACTTCGCGTATGACCCCAACCATTTGCAGGTAGTAAAGACCGGCAAATCTAGCAGTTATGGCAGCAGCAACGGCGCCGACGTGATAGACGAGGTTGTCACCCAAAGGAAGTACCCCCAAGACTACACATTCACAGGAACAGCTTCCGGGCCAGAGGCATCGGGAATAAAAAAATTACAAGATCTGCATGTCATCAACGTCCCGGTGGAGGAGTTCGTTTACCGGCAGCAAAGGAACACGGCAGACGCTGTTCCCGCTCCCACCAACCAGCGCGTTATCGGCAGTACGATCACTACTTTTAAATCGGACAAGCCCTATCCGGATAAGTTGTACAGGATGGAAGCAGCCGCGGCAGTTCCGCTTGCCACCTTTGGACCGGGTTCGTCGCTTAGCAGTAACGCCTTTATAAAAAATGCGAACGCGACCTTGGCAAGCGCATTTGTTCCGGCTCTTAGCCTGCCGGTTTATGACGACAAGGGCAACATCCAGCAACAGCAAAAGCCGGGCGGCCCACCTTCATCCTATATATGGGGGTACAACAAGCAGTATCCTATTGCCCAGGTGACCAACGCGTCCGTCAATGATGTTTTCGTCGAGAACTTTGAGGAGGGCGCGGGCAATAGCGCGTTCGGGGACGCAAAAACGGGCAACTACAGTTCCACCAGTGGCATAAGCAAGTTGCTGACGAGCCTAGACCCCGGCAGCTACGTGCTTAGCTATTGGTCAAAAGCAACGACAACCTGGGTATTCAACAGCGTTCCGGTAATCGTAAGCGGCACGAATTACACCATCAACCTGTCGGGCCATATTGACGATATAAGATTCCATCCAAAAGGCGCGCAGATGACCACCTACACCTATGCCCCACTTATTGGCCAGACGAGCCTAACGGACACGAGAAACGACATTACCTATTTCAAACATGACGCTTCAGGACGGCTTAAGACCGTAAAAGACAGGGACGGCTTTATTGTCAAAGCCTACTGCTACAATTACCAGGGACAGCTAACAGACTGCTCAGTGCCGGAGCCTGCTCCACCGCCGACTATTTACGCCCGCATAGAAGGGAACAACCACGTTCCGGGCGCGGGGGGCAATCCCACGACCGAGTATTGGAGCTACGTGTCGGAGGTGCTCAGCATTCGCTTTTATGCCGATGCTGCCTGCACGATTCCATATGTTCTGACTTCGGCAATGGCGGTAAAAGTTACCGACGACTATTCCATTTTACACGATATATTGGGCTACACGGAAAACGGACAGAGCGTAAGCATGCACACAGTGCCTTCGGGGGTTTCCAGTTTCGCTTTGCCTACGACAACGGGCACGCACACTTTAGAGGCACACCATCACTTCATAGAGTATGACGACTACTGGGACGATTTTTATTTTTATGATTACCAGGTTGCCTCTAATTCCGGCAGCAATTACGCGGTGTTGCCTACACATCATTACTATTAAGCATAGCATATGAAACGTACTTTTTTTAATGCATCCCATACGAAACTTGTTCTCGTAATTTTTGCCCTCTTGATCTGTTCTCGCGCCCAGGCGCAGACTGATACGTTGGGTGCCCCGCATTTGGCGGCGAAATTGGGCTTGAGTTTGCCGAAAGCAGCTAAGGTTCGCCGCGCGATGACGTATCGCCGCGCAACCCTCGATAGTGTAATGTCGAACAGGACGGTAAGCACGGCGAGGAAGACCTATCTCCTCAACGTAATATCTATGGCCCGAAAACGCCGCGTGGATTCTTTGCTTACTCCTGCCGAGCGGGACCGGTTTTATCTTTTAAGGGATTCCCTTATTGCTCGCCAACGTGTCGCGGACTCTTTGGTGCTGCGTAAGCATAAAGAGGAAATGAATTAAATTACTATCACCGGACAAAAGTCAGTGGCAATTGTCTGAAACACCCAAACAATGAAAAGACCTTTCATCACCATATTCATCTTTCTGTGGATGTGTCAAAGCGCATCGGCGGAAAAAGCAAGTGACAAGCATTATGAGCGCGAAAAGCGACCTATTATGCAAGGCCCGCTTGTTTCCGGTACGGCAAGCCCTACCGTACAGTACGTGGGCTACAACGGCTCGGGAAATACTATAACCGTTACCACCGCAACCGGTGGCAGCGGAACGTACAGCTACCAGTGGCAGTTATCCACGGACAATACCAACTGGTATGACATGAGCGGCGTAACCGGGCTTACGCTTACGCCAAGCTGGCCCCATACTTACGCCTTGTATTACAGGGTAGCCACTACCAGTGGCGGCATCACGGTGTATAGCAATGCGGCAGCGGTGCTGATAGACAGCCCACCTGCATTGTTGGGCAATAACCTCAGCACGTCAAGAAATTTTGTGCTCACCACCGTCCCGCGCAAGCACGGATTCGACCCGGCGCTGACGTCGACGTATACCAGTGCCGACGTAATGCAGACTGTGCAGTACTTAGACGGACTCGGCAGGCCCGAGCAAACGATTCAGGTTAAAGCCGGTCCCAATGCGGGCAACGATCTGGTGCAGCCATTCGCCTACGACGAGTTTGGGCGGGAGGCAAAAAAATATCTTCCGTACGCAGCAGCAAACGGAGACGGGAGTTTCAAGAGCAACGCCTTGACTGCCGGGCAGGGAGTGTTCAGCTTTTACAACAGCACAGGCACCAGCGGCAACCAACAAGGCAACGGCGTGGTAACGATATCAACGCCTTTTGCCCAGACGGTATTTGAAACATCCCCGCTGAATCGGGCTGTTGAGCAGGGAGCGCCGGGTACTGCGTGGCAAACGGGCGGAGGACACACGGTAAAAATGCGCTATGGCATAAACGCAGTTAATGAAGTAAGGAAATGGATAGTCGCGTCAAACGGCAACGGTGCATCAGGGACATCTTACTATGCAGCGGGCACGTTATATATAGACACTGTAAAAGACGAGGATAGCCATCCATCGGTAACCTTTACGGATATGGAAGGCCATGTGGTAGCAAAAAAAGTACGGCTGGACCTCGCTGCCAACAAATGGCTGCTGACCACCTATGTTTACGACGACTTTGGCAACCTGGCTTACGTTATACCGCCGACACCGACCGGTGTCACGTACCCTACCAGTTTTACCGAATTGGGCAGCGTGTTCAAAAGCTACATATATGCCTACCATTACGACGGGCGGAACAGGCTGATCAAGAAACGCGTTCCGGGCAAGGGCTGGAATTACATGGTATACAACCAGCTGGACCAGGTAGTTGCCACGCAGGACTCGACACAGATAAACAGCAAGCAGTGGACTTATACAAAATATGACGCGCAGGGGCGTGTGGTACAAAGCGGTACCTGGAATGATCGCGACGCGAGTAATACTATTGTTGCCATTGCGCAACCTGCCCTGCAAACCATGGTAAACGGTTTTACTACATTGTGGGAGACCGCAGGGACTTCCGGCTATACCAACAGTGCCTGGCCAACCACTAATGCCACCCTGCTCACCACCAGTTATTACGATGATTACGGCAACGTTGCGGGGATGCCGGCCGCTTACGCGATGCCGGGCGACGGAACCACCCGCGTTACGGGCCTGCTGGTTGCCACGCAGACTGCTGTGCTGAACAGTACCGCCAACAAACTGTGGACAGTGAATTATTATGACAGAAGGGGCCGCGCGATAACAAGCTATAAGCAGCACTACCTGGGTGGCGGTACCGCCAGCGCGCTTAACTATGACACGATACGTACACGCTATAACTTTAACGAACAACCCACGCGCATAGAACGCAGTCACTTTAAAAAGAGCGGCACGGTTGCCGCCTTACAGATCAAGCTGGCCGACAGTTTGCAGTATGACCATATAGGACGCATGTTGTTTACGCGCAACAAGGTAAACAGCGGCAGCTGGGTAGTACTAAGCCGGGCTTATTACAACGAGATGGGGCAGTTAAAAAATAAGCGGCTGCATAGCGAAGACGGCGGAAGCAGCTACCTGGAGGATTTGCAGTTTATGTACAACGAGCGGGGTTGGCTACGTGCCAGCGGCAGTGCCAGCAGCGGCTTGTTCAACCTGGAACTTAAATACAACAATCCTGACCAAGGCGCACCGGTGCAGTATAACGGAAACATCAGCCAGATGAACTATCACTATGCTGCAATACCTTCCGCAAGTATAACAGCGACAGACAGGATCTTTAGCTACAGCTACGACGACCTGAACAGGCTTATCAATTCATCACTGTCAACGGGCACAGACCTGAACGAGCAGCTAACGTACGATGAACTGGGCAACATCACCGCGCTTTCCCGTGGCGGGCAAGGCTACAGCGCCCTGGGTTATACCTACACCAACGGATTGCTGACTGCGGTAGGCGCGACGGCAGGTACAGGCTTTACACCGAGAAGCTACGCCTATGATCGCAACGGCAACGCCACTAGCGGAGGGACGCTCGAAACCAAACTGGCGTACAACATGCTGAACCTGCCCGCTACGGTTAAGAACGGCGCCAATACTACCATCATGACCTATATCTATGACGCCGGGGGACAGAAGCTGAGAACGGTAAGCACGGCCGACGGCACGCGTGAATACATCAGTGGGATCAACTATGTTGCCGGAGCCATCAGCACGATACAAACCGGTGAAGGTCGATTATTCAACAATAGCGGCACCTATACCTACCAGTATGATCTGAAAGACCATTTAGGCAACACGAGAGTAACTTTTGATAAACACCCCTCTACGGGCGCAGTGCGCATTCTACAGGAGGACGAATACTATGCATTCGGTTTGCTTAAAGGCAGATACGATTATGGTAACGGAAATCGTTATCTTTACAATGGAAAGGAACGTCAGGCTGACCTTCTGGACCAATACGATTACGGCGCAAGGTTCTATGATCCGGTAATTGCAAGATGGGCCAGCGTTGATCCGTTGGCGGAGAAGATGAGGAGACACTCACCTTATAATTATGGATTTAATAATCCAATAAGGTTTGTGGATCCTGATGGGATGGCTCCATTTAGCGATTTTGAAATGCAAGATGGAACAACAAGACATGTTGAAGATGGATCCACAGCACAATATGTTGAAGTTGGAAGTGGCGTTAACAGATTTTATGAGTTTGATGGATTTGATGGATCAAAAGCCGATCAAGGAGTTCCTTTTTTAAAGGAGGAAAATGTAGTAAATTTAAAAACATTGATCCAAGAGCAACAAAAATTAAATGATTCTAATACTGCGTTAGATCCTACAAGCTCCGCGACATTCTGTAATTATGCTACACAAAATGTTATAAATGCGGTTGCTACCGCAAGTAATTTTGGTTTCGGAATTGATATGACAGGAACCGCAAATATTATGTCTAATAATCTTGCAAACAACTCATATTACAAAAGTGTAGATTTAGCTACGGCACAGTCTACTGCTGCTAATGGCGGCTTAGCTTTATTGGCATATAATAATGATCCTAACCATGGTCACGTTGCTTCGTTTTCTGTAGGAGATAATATAGCGAAAGGCACTATCGCCAATATAGGAGCATCAAACGGCTTTCTGCCATTGGGACCAGGCAAAGGATCTGTATTTGGAAGTCAAACAACTTTGGATAAAGTTAGTTATTATACTCTGAGCCCCAACGTTACGCCAATAGGATCCACAGTTCCCAAACCGTGGTCACCGATTCCATCCTTAAAATAACATTATGAAAAATATACTCGTAGGAATAATATTGTTAATGTCTAGTGGAGTTCTGTCTCAACAAAAGAAAGATTCGTGTTGCTTAACGAAGCAAGATTTGATCGGCACGTGGCAACGAGATAGTAAGACAGTTGGCAATGGTTTAAATCAGAACTTCGCATTTTTTCCAAATGATACGTTTGTCTTTAACATTGGTGGTGAACGAGATGATGTTAGGAATATAATAAAGTTAAAAGGTCGCTATAGACTAGTTGGAGACAAGTTGTATTTTACCATACTATCAAGAACAGTTGTCGAAGGTAAACTTGTGTTATCAGATATAGGCGTTAATTTGAACCTGTTTCAATATGAGAGAGGTTCAAAGACTCGTGAGATAGTAGATAGCGCGCCGAAAGAACTTGTCGATCCTTGCTACGTCACAATAGTAAAACCAGGCAATATAAAATTGAATAACGAGGTGTACTTTAAAGTAAACTCAAAGTGAGAGCGCACGATTAACGTACAAAAATTGGTTAGTATACTAAAGCTTTGGTAATCAAGCCTCCGGGCCTGCCGCGATAACGAAATGTTGTTAAGATAACGAGCCTGGCGGTGCGCCGGGCTTTGCTATTTATAATGCAGCCACATTATTCTTAAAGAAGTCTTTAAACTTCTTTTTGGTAAGCATGGTATCAATGATCTTGAAAACAACGGTACGGTCGTCCTCGTCCAGTTGGTTGATCAGATTGATCTGCTCAAAGTTGGGCTTGTCCTGAATGGTTATAGCTACGGGCTGAACATCAAAATGCACCACCTGATCCATGGTCATGCCGAAATACCCGGCAAAGCGTTCCAGTTCATCAATAGCAATATCCCTGGTATTATTCTCCACCTTGTTATAGCTGGTATAGGGTATGTTCACTTCGGCAGCTAATTGCTTTTGCAGCAATCCCTTCTGCTCCCTGATCTTCTTAATGTTATCGCCTAAGCTCATTACGTTTGCTTTTCTTCAAAAAATATCCAAAAAAGCTATTTAAGTCAATATGTTGCGTTTTTGTAACTTATTAAGTTGCTAAAATAGGTATTAATAAATACATTTTCCATATCGAGAATCGCAATAAATAGTTTTCAATGAATAACAGCGGCAAATTAATAACGTAAAATGCAGAACTACTTATCTACCTGGACTGCAAACTGCACATTACTATACTTGGCGGAGTTCTACCGAGGCTTCAAAGTTGATACAGTATTGGTTGATGGATTCCATAGGCCTTACTATGCTGAGTTTACCGAACCTGAGCTAAGCTACATCTGGCTACATCCTTTAAAAGGTAAGGAGGTTAGACCCAAGTTTGATCAACCATTTGTACCTATTAAGGCTACACAGCCCATTAATGGTGTGCAGGCTACGTTGTTTTAAACATCCTCTTTCCGTTACAAAAGTGCCTCTACGGCATCAAAAAGGCCGATTCTCTCCGTGTCGTTTATCATTTGAGAGTGCTTAAGCACCTTTGGTTCAATGGACATAGAGCACATCATAAAGCTGCTGAGCGTAGCGTTCGGAACCCTTAAAATAATAGTAGAGTTAGTGAAGACTTTAAGAAGCAAGCCCTTTCCAAAGCGAAAGAAGAAACGTTATATTTGATGGTACAATCGTTCTTTAACAAGAGGGAATAGCTCTCACGTACCTAACGGAAACCGCTTCCTTTATAATGGAAAGGAACGACAAGCAGACCTTAACGACCAGTACGATTATGGTGCGCGGTTCTATGATCCGGTGATTGATAGATGGACAAGTGTTGATCCGTTGGCGGAATTAAGCAGACGGTGGAGCCCATATAATTATGTGATGAGTAACCCAATCAGGTTAATTGACCCTGATGGGATGATGACAACAGATGCTAATGGAGTTGACCATCCTGACACTGAGGAAGAAGCTAGGAATATGGCTATGCAAACGTCATACAGCTTTGACCATGCCGGCGATGGGCCGGGGGATAAGGATGATCCTAAGAAAAAAAGAGAAAATATTGCCAATACTGCTGAAAAGCACATTGGCCAAGGTTTATGGGCAAAAAACGTAGATCGTCTCAACTTATCTGCCGGTGATTGGAAGTGCAGCTTGTTCGTTTATGAAATGCTAAAAGAAGCAGGAATCGATATGGGTTTGCCTAAGGGCAATTGGATCTTTGGAGGCGAATATCCCTATTCAGCTGGAGATTGGGGAGATCCTACAAAAGTAATACCTGGTTGGGCTGTCGTTGAAAAACCCGAGCCAGGTGATATCGCGGCCTATGCAGCAGAATATGAACGCGCATCTGGTCACGTTGGGATTTATACAGGAGGTGGTCAAGGTGTCTGGGCAAATGATAAGACTGTTAGAAAAGATAAGGTTGATAATAAAACCTGGGGCACTGAACATAAAATAATTTATCGTCGATACGTGGGAGAATCGACTTTTAGCTTAACTGGATATTACTTGAAAAACCCATGGCATTAAAACATAAAAAATTAAGTGGTATGCTTGCCGTTTGCATAACAGTTGTCGTAGTTGTCTTATCCTTAAGATATCCAATTTTATTAAAATATTTAATTGGTCAAACGGCAACCTTAAATAAAGTTGCAACAGCTAAAGTTTATATTGACAATCAACTTCGATCAGACATGGAGATTTATTGTCGAAAATCACAACAGATAAACAGCGGCAAAATGCTATATCTTGTATGTATACCAAAGAACGGAGATATAATAATTGTAGATTTACAACATCGGCAAGTTGGAGAGTTGATGAATTCAGACTCCGGAAATTTCTTTCGGATTTTCGATATACTGCTTCAGTCGAAGGAGGGCAGCGTTTATGTAAAGTACGATGATCTTGCTAAAAGGAGTTTTCCTATCGACCCTGCCCTAACTGTAATTGATCAAGTTATATCATTTAAAACTGCTGTCTTGGAAAAACAGTATCAATGGAAAATTCTCCTTTAGTATACTTGGGTTAGGTAGTGGTAGTGTATCAAAAAAGTTGTTTTGGCATAAACCATTCAAGCCCAGCCATCGTGGTTGGGCTTTTCTATTTCTTAGTGTAAGCTTTCTTAGCGTTGTGATCTCTTATGACAAGATCAATGTAATCAAAAACACGCTGTTGTTCTTCAACGGGAAGGCTTTCTATACCTTCTAAACGTTTAAGGATGGATGGATTGTAATTAGCGTGAAGCCCTACGCCTAATAAATAGTCTACAGACACTTCAAACACCTTAGCCAGTTTGATGATAATATCAATTGAGGGAGAGCTCTCATCTCTCTCATACTTACCTATCATAATTCTTGAAGAACCAATCTCCTTAGCTAACTCGTCTTGAGACCAGTTCTTAGACTTACGGAGTTTAGTAATATGGTTGCCTATGGTTACTATCATTATCAAATGACTCTATAACGTGTTCTATTGAGCAAATGTAGACAAACACAGTTATCAAAAGAAATCAACGGCATACTTGTATTTGTTGCTAATGTATTACATTTGTACTGATGAAAGGATAAATTTACCATACTGATGTATCTGTTGTTTGTCTTTTGTTAATAGTAGCTATCTCCAATTTATTTTAAATGACTACCAATACACTCCACACTGACAATCCCGAACTACTGCATTATCTAACCAGTAAGCTACACATTACTATACTTGGAGGCATCAAGCTAACAGGGTTAGACAGGTTGAAAGTAACGTTAAAGATAGTGGCAAAGGAAAACGTAAAGAACGTGTTCAGGCATAATCTTGATCTGTACAACAGCATTCAAACCGGCCAGTTGGCAGAACGAGCAGCAGACTTTCTTGATGTACCGTCAAATGATATCAACGTAGCTGTCAACCAACTCACTACTCACTGGAAGTTTACCGTGCTGAACACCTGGAATCGCTTAAACCCAAACCACAGGAGGTAAAGCAGCTCACAGATGCAGAACACAAAGCAGCATTAGCGTTTCTTAAAGCTCCTAAACTTTTAAAGAGGACAGCACAAGTGATCACCGAAAGTGGTATAGTTGGAGAAGAACTAAACTCACTGATAGCCTACCTCATATTCACTTCACGTAAACGAGCCACGCCCTTACACCTGATGTGTTTAGGTGCCAGTGGATCAGGTAAAACCTGGCTACAGGAAAAGGTTGGTGAACTTATACCGGAAGAAGATAAGTTGGAAATAACCACATTAAGCAATAACGCATTCTACTACTTCGGTAAGGACGAACTCAAACACAAGCTGCTATTAATCGAGGATCTGGATGGTGCCGATAACGTGCTGTACCCACTCCGTGAACTTCAAAGCAAACGGAGAATAAGCAAGACCGTAACCTTGAAAGACAGTAAGGGAAACATGAAAACCATGACCCTGAATGTGGAAGGTCCTGTATGTGTAAGTGGTTGTACCACCAAAGAAACCTTATACGAGGATAATGCTAATAGGTGCATCTTACTTTATACAGATAGCAGCACCGAACAGGATAACCGTATAATGGACTATTGGATAAAACACACCAAAGGCAAGTTTTAGGAAATCCGTTAACACAGCGTTAATAGAAAAAACAAAGGCCCTTAGAAGTTAATCTAAAGGCCTCATTTTCAGGTAGCGGGAGCAGGACTCGAACCTACGACCTTCGGGTTATGAGCCCAATTCAATTACGATGGATATCGGGCTTAATAGACTTATAAGCTGCCGTTTTACGATTAATCCTTATATACATTGTTCGTGTCATTACATATGTTGCAGCCGCTGTGCTATCTCCGACAATGACCTTTTCTCTCGTACTCCGCTTCGTTACTCTACGCCGCCTTTTGCGGCTCACGCTATGGGGTAACTAAAGCATAAGATATACGCAATCGACAAATGATTAAGAACCGCTGCTAGGTTTTGTTAAGTCAATTGGAAAGCCGCCGCTAAATCCGATAAAAGTAGTGAGGTGGGTACCGGTTAATCCGGGAACGCCATCTCTGTTCGAGAAGAACGGTAAATGCACCTCAGCTTTTATATTATAAAATCGAAGACCCAGTTGTATCTCGGCGCCGTTAAATGAGTTTCTGTTTGTGCCCAACAGTTTCACCATTTGATCAGAATGACTGCCTTGTTGGATGTCACCTAATATCCATCTTGCTGAGTAGCCAACCCCTAATGTTATCGATACATTTCTGCTGAAGCCCGATTTAGCGTTGGGTATATAAAACTCATAGAACGGTCCGGCATAAAAACTCAAGAGAGAAGTCTTAACGGGCACGGGTGCAATATCTTTATCTTGGTCATTATATTCCCAATTTCGATTTGAGCCGGCAAGAGAAATATTGAATCCGGACAAAACTCCTCCAAGAGGTTTCGAAACCTGATTACGACGGTAATTGCCATTTTCACCCCCTTTTTGAGTTAAATAGCCTTTGAACCCGAAGGAAAAAGCCTGTCCAGAATTAAGCGGGAGTAACACGCTGTTGCCAAAATCCTGTTTATTGGTTACCTCGTTACTTGCATTGTTTATGGATTTTAAAGTATCGACAGTTGAAGCGACATTAATGGAGAAATCGACTTCAATGTCGTGCAGTATGCCAAAACGTTTGTTGGAGGCTTGCCGAAAAACAACACCAATTCCCGTGTTAGCACTCAGTTTTTGGCGAGTATTTAATGACTGTTGAATATTTCCTTCCCCGACGAAAGAGACAGTCGCAGGAGTTATTATTTCATCCGAGCGCGGCGAAACAGTGATATTAACCAGATAGGTTGTTGCTGCTTGCGTTTTGACATCTGTGGCCGTTACGGTATAGTTTGCTGCTTTAGCAGTCACGAAAGGAGTTCCGGTAATTTCGCCAGTCTCCTCGTTAATTTTTAATCCGTCCGGAAGGGACGGACTTATCGTATATACCGCGCCGGAAATAACTGAAGAAGGCCTCATAGCTTTGGCGGCATCAAGAGTATCAACTAAAAATCTACGAACGGAAGGCTTGTAATCCGCAAGTACAACTGGATTATTTACAACAATTTTGAGAGGAGCCGTTTTTTTTCCGTCGTCAGCTTTGCAACTCAAAAGGTAAGTGGTAGAAGGGCTTCCAGTTGTAGGCGTCCCTGATATGGTGCCGGACTTCCTATCAAAAGAAAGTCCCGGCGGCAAAGCGGGCTTGATACGGAAACGTTTGGCATTGTTTCCCGTAACGGTGGGCGTGTTGGATGTTATAGCAGTGTTGACGGTAAGTGTCATGGTATTACCGCCCGTGTACGAGATAGACTGCCCATAGGAGCTTAAATATCCAAGCAAGGCTGTAATAAGAGTTAAGGTTAGGTTTTTTTTCATCTTGTTTTTATTTTGGGTTAAAGCAATTTAATCATTGAAGAGATAATTGTGTATCGGGAAGTAATGGGTAAACTAGGCGTTGTTTCAATGCAGCTAGCGATAGGTTTTCCATTCGGTTGCTATGGTCATTGTAAAACAACATGCAATACAATACAGCTTGCGTCCTGAGGCCTAAAACAATCTTGTAGCAGGCCGTTGGAACGAGAACTGCGCTATTCGGCCTAAGATTTTGCTGGGTGGCGAAAATAGAACCGGTGACAATAAATAAAGGCTTTATGAGGAACAAATCGCGGATTTTCTTTTCCCAAGTTTTCCACTTACCACGATTCAACTCAAAAGTCTGTGGTACACAATTGCAATAACAAAAAGTGTTTTTCTCCAACACACAACTGCTTACAAAGTCTTCTGCATTAGCAAGATGCCCCTTTTCATACCCGCTGTGCGAATAGTCAGCTCCGGTAGCAGTTTGTTCGCCGCATTGCGTGAAACTAAAACCCTCTGCCCGACGGTCACACGGCCCTCCACCCTTATAAAGTGGATAAGTAACGTAAAGCGGATTCTTTATTGTCGAGGAATAGTAGGACTTGTAAATCCCCATATTAATAATTTTGGTGACCTGTTGGCCTCTCGAGTGGAACCAAATGCAAATCAGAGACAAGGAAAAGAATGCTTTAGCTTTCATTTTCAAGTTTTAGGGAATTTGCTTCGTTGATAATTGACTTGTTGGCCTAAAGTTTAATTATTCGGTCATCCAATTCTTTCCAAAGAAAATCAGGTGTATTCTTAAAGTTGTTAAAATCGTCGCTTAATTTTTTTATTAAATAATCGCGCCTTTTTAAACCGTCTTCTGACAAAGCGATATTCTTTGCCCTAAGGGACAACAGATATTCAAGTAAATTAGCGCACGTCGTAAATTGCCCGGTTTGTACTATATCCTCCAAGAAAGTGTTTTTAGTGTTGTGCTTTTCTTCAAACCAAAGTGTAGTTCCAACTCTTCGTGCTCTTTCCGCAATAGCATAAAGCCTGTCAAGATCGTTTAACAAAAGGTGCTTCTCTTCATCGGAAACTTTCCATTTTAGCCGACTTTCATTTTCAATGCGGTGTTCGCGGCTTTCTTTATTGTGAAGACTTAAATCATAAATAAAGTTCGACTGCCGACGATTTTCCCAGCGTTCATCTTCATAAAATAAATTGAAAATTAGCCTGCGAACCTGTTTTAGATTAACATCCAAGACCATTGTCTTAACGGAAAACAGACGGGCCTTAAGCATCTGTTCTAGAATGTTTAGTCTCGTTTGTTGAAGATAGTCAGTTAGCTTTGTAATTATTTCATTCGAAAAAGACTTACGCAACGGAATTAGTGCCGTAAACCATCGCAAAAAATTAAATCTTACTAGGTTTTTGAGCATTGTTCCAGTTGATTTGGTATTAGAAACGACCCATAACGCCAGTCCTATTGTAATTAATACGCCGCTGAAAAACAAACAACCCATCAAAGGGTATTTTGGCAGTTCCCATTTGAAACAGATAATCAATACAACGACTCCAATGACCATCGTCCACCACTTTATCCAAGGTATATTCTCTAACCATGGCTGATATTTCTTTATATAGTATGAAATGTTTTTTTTGAGCCACGCCGTTTTCACGTCAATTGAAGGTGGCTCGAAGTTATCCATAAAATAGCTTGCTACATCTGTAACTAGCATCAAGTCAAATGTAGGCTGGCCATTTTTACGCCGATAATTGTCTGCAGCCATCATGCTATTTAACCCCTGGTTATCCGTAATGCCGCCATCCATTAGTGAAAATGACTGTATGTAGGATTTTTGTTTGGGGTCGCTATCTATTGTGCTTGAAATTTTATCAGCAAGCGAATGAGTTTCCAGTTTGTAATTTTCATATCGCATGGCCTTTTTTAAATCTTCTCTATCAAGACCAGGGTAACAAAAATCATCAGGATAAACAATCGGCTCGAATCCTGCTGGAAAGCATGAAGATGCGGCAAGTATGTCGGCTAATTTTATTTTCTTAACTGTTTCATACTCTTTAGGGTCAAAATAGAGATAGCTATTGCCGATTTTTCCATTGTCTGATAATTTACCGGTGGTACGGAAGCGAAAACTCAGACCCCTGTAAAACTCTGTGGCATTAAAGCAGACTTCAAGGTCTGTATCTTTATTTTTCCAATATAAACCAATTGTCGCGTCTTCCGGCGGTACGGGTTTTTTATCAGCATCTAGGGCAAACAGTCTTCGGTCATAAACTTTTGCAAAAGCATTTATAAGATTGCGTTGCTTACCAGTGCCATTTTCATCCCATTCCGCATCAGCATTTAAAATACTCAATGCCTCCAATAGAATTTTTTCACCTGACATAATATCTAACGTATGCCGATAGAAATCTATGAAGTCATCTCCTTTGTGCAACGATGCCGTATAAAGTAAGTTGGTTATAGTTCCGCCAGACGCGGAGGATAAGTATCTGATATGCTTTAATGCGGGTTCGTTGTCAATTTTGACGTGCTCCAAATAACTCAACGTACCGAGAGCAAATGAAGCCGCCCGAAACCCGCCTCCGGAAAAGGCGATCGCAATATTTTCTAATGGATTGTTAACTAAGGTGGCGTTTGAGTTGACTGAGTCCATGATAAAGGTGTTAGGATAATACAAAGGATAAAATCTTATCGCTTCGTACTCACTAAATTAAGCAGTAACTCTCACATTATCAAATATATTATTAACTAATATTCGTCCGAAAGGATTGACTACAAAAGCGAAAAAGTAGACTTCCACAACGATCATCGCATGTGGATCATTGCCGGTTGTCTTTTGCTGCTGCTAATCGGCTATCAACTGGCATTTAAAAAACGATAGAGGCATGGCAGATCAACAGGATGTTAAAGGACCAGCAGGTGTTTGCGGGCAGCCTCACCTATCAACCTGGCTACTTGAAGCGAAAAAAAGACAATCTCGACAGCGTGATTTCCTATTATCAGGCGGATACCAGCAGCTTCCGCAACAATAGCATCAGCGGGATCTCAATCATTGCTGAGAGGCAGGGTGCTAAGTTAAGCGAAGTGCCGATAGCGGACCCATCGTTTGTTACAGAAAAATTCATCATTCAGAAGATGACCTTTGAAGGTAATTTTTTTTCGCTCACCAAAACAATCAATGAGCTGCAAACTTCAAAGGACGTGGGGGTTGTCCGGAGTTTTTCTTACAGCCTAAAGCGATCAGCAGATGCGAAATTGTATGCAACTATCTATTTGGAAATTTTGAGATAGGCTTTTTTATAAATCAAAAACAGGCCACTTAGCAACAAAAGTATTTTGAAAATTAATTTCATAAACTCTTGTTACTAGATTTTCTTTTTTCATATCTTAATGCCAGCAATCTAAACAACTAATCGCAATGACAATTTTTTTCCGCCCCTTCGTCGTGGCAACAAACCAAACTCGCTTCATCCGGTACTGTAGTAACAAATGCCCCCATCAACCTTTTTCAATATAATCAGTAAATTTAAAAAACTTCCAGCGACTTTACCTTTTTACAATAACAACCCAACCTTATGACTTCAAAGCACATCACGATTCTTTTAATCGCTTTGGTTTTTTCATTAAATGTTTCCGGTCAAATAACCATGCCGAAAGTTGCACCGATATCTCCAACGGCTTCTTCATTGTATAAGTTTACCGATTACCCTGTTAGCCTGCACACGGGGCTGGTTGACATAAGCGTACCCATTTATACCGTAAAGGCAGCTGGAGTAGAGATACCTATTGAATTAAAGTATCATGCATCAGGAATTACTTATAGCGATGTAAGCAGGAATGTTGGTTTGGGCTGGACCTTAATGGCGGGAGGCATGGTTACTGCACAGCAAATGGGTGTTGAGGATGGTATTTTCCCGGGCTTTTTCAAACTAGCTGCCGATATAGTCCCGGAACAGACAGAAACGGGTACCAACATACCCACAGACCGGGAAGATAACGACAACCACAAATTAATCGAAATAGCCAAGGGTTTAAGAGACAGTGAATATGATATGTATAGCTATTCATTTTTAAACTATTCCGGTAAGTTTTTTTATCCCGGAACCACCGACCCGGTATTTAGCCCGCGTCGTAACCTTAAGGTAATTCCTGGAACATATGGTGGCAGCGGTATGTATGCTAAAATTCCGTTTACCATACTGGATGAAGAAGGAGTAGCTTATCGGTTTGGTATGGATAGGAATAATGTAAATGTTTCTGAAACGCCTTTCGGCATTTTACCTACCAATGTAAATTTGTTGCTGACGGAGATCGTTTCGGCGGACAAGTCAGATACCGTTCAATTTAAATATACATTCGTATCTACTGAGTCGAATAGTCATCTCAACGGACGTATGGTAATCGATGACCACATGATTTTATTTGATAATCTTGAAAGGAGGGGGTATGATGGTACTTTGCCAAGCGACTATAGAGACGGATACGGCGTGAGTTTCCAAGGATTTAATTACGAGCGGCTCGACGAAATAATATTCAAAGGTGGTAGGGTTGCGTTTACATATAATATTAGTCATCAGCTAACAGCAATTAACGTATATAGTAATACCAGTTCGAGGCCTATAAAGATAGTAAGTGTATTGCAAAGTGTTTTTACCACTGAACACTTTAAGCTGGACGAAGTAAAGTTCCAAAATGCCGGTGCAACAAAAAGTTACAGCTATAAATTTGATTACAATGGTGTTCCATGGCCCAAAAAAAGTGGAATAGATTATTGGGGGTATTACAATGGTGTTGACGAAAGTTCTGTTACCGCTACGGGGTATGTGCCAAACTTCACCTGGCTTAATTCTTCCTATCCTGCCATAGGGGCAGCTTACCGCAATCCAAACGAATCAGCCATGTTGCAGGGGATGTTAACCAAAGTCACCTATCCAACAGGTGGCTCATCTGTATTTACGTATGAAGCTCATAGATACGGACTAGGGCAGATCGCCGGTGGATTACGCATTAAGTCAGTTGAGAACTTTACAGCAACGGGAGTGTCAGCCGGGCAAAAATGGTACAAATACGGCGTTGGTGAAACCGGTAGCGGCACTTTATTCCGCAACGTTGATCCAGAAGATTACTATTATACATTTCAAAACGAGGGCCTGCTAGGCCCTGCTGCCCCAGCAGGTGTAACCTATATCCTAAGAGAAAAACGCTATGACCCTTTTCCAATTATCAGCAACATGAGCAGCCTGGGAAGTTCAGTAACCTATGATCAGGTTACGGAATATACAGGGGACGGGACAACAGCTAATGGCAAATCCGTGTATACATACGAGAGCTTTATGGATAATACGTATGGCTCTCCGAACCCAATGAACGGCCGCATTCCAATGACATACCGGTCGAACGCCTGGAAAAGCGGAAATCTGCTTTCCAAAGCTGTATATAGGCAAGATGGAGCATTGCTGTCAAAGACAACCAATGTTTATAAGGATATGAACTACACCGAATACCCTTGCTTAAAAGTAATGCAATATTTAAATTGGGTTGATTACGGACAATCAACTGCCAGCTACATGACACGCGAACAAACACTAGAATATTTCCTCACCAGGGCTCCTTTGTTTGGAATTACCTGGGGAAGTGGAGGTACTTTGGTACTAGGCCCAGATAGCACTCTAGTCATCGACTCGTTTGGCATTTATCTCCACAGCCCCTATTCGTATGCAAACTATTTATTATCCTCTGGAATAAGAGTATTGGACTACAGCACGGAGCTTCAAGACGGCGTTACGCGTACAACTACCTATACGTACGATGCGACCTACGACAAGCCGCGAACGATAACCACGACGCAAAGCGACGGCGTGTCCACGATAAAGAAACTGACCTACACGTTTGACAAGACAGGGGAGCCGTATACAACTATGGTATCCCGAAACATGCTTACGCAGGTGGAAGAAAGCACTTACAAGGGAATAGTAGACGCGGCTCACCACTTACAATCGACTAAGACCGACTATAGCTTTTGGGCCTCAGGCCAGCCGACATCCACGGTTACCAATCAAATTTACCCACGAACGGTGTACTCAAAAAGAGGTACAGATGCGTATGAACCGCGTCTGGAATACGCGGGATATGACGGTTCGGGGAATATCCTTTCTGCGCGCAAAACGGGCGGGGCTTATACCAGCTATCTGTGGGGCTATGATAAACAGTATCCGGTAGCCGAAGTAACAAATGCCGCTGTAAAGGATGTTTTTTTTGAAAGTTTTGAAGAAGGCTTGGATAACAGCGCGTACAACGATGCCAAGGCCGGACGCTACAGCAGAATAGGGGGTTTCAGTAAGGAGCTTACCGGACTTACCGCAGGTAGCTACCTACTGAGTTATTGGTCAAAGGCCGGCTCCGCATGGGTATACAACGCAACAGGCGTAACGGTAAGCGGCTCTAATTATACGATCAGCCTGTCCGGACAGGTGGACGACGTACGCTTTCACCCGCAGGGTGCCCACATGGTGACATATACCTACGACAGGCAGGTGGGCCAAACCAGCATCATGGATGCGAAAAACGATGCCACCTATTTTGTGTATGACGACTTTGGGCAGCTGATGTATATCAAGGACCGGGACCGTAACGTAACAAAAGGCTTTTGTTACAACTATGCAGGGCAGGTAGTAAGCTGCTTCGGGCCGGAGTCACCACCACCCTTCGTCGTATATGCCAGACTCGACAGAAGTACCCCGGTTAACTCCACTACCGGGGACCCGCAAAATGAACACTGGACAAACCGCTCGGCAACCTACCAGATAAACTTTTATAGAAACGCGCAGGGTACCATTCCGCTCATATTGCCAGTTAACATGAGCATGCGGATAAAAGAGAGCTACTATAACTATCATGCTATGTTGGGGACGGGAGACAGTGGAGAGTACATCAACACTTATGCAGCGGACGCAGGGCTGAACAATAAGAATATCGGCAATTTGATTTTAGACACCCATCATTACTATTTTGATAGCGAGTACCAAAACAATTATGACGACTATTATTTACACAACTACACGCTGGTTCCGGACAGCGAAAGCAACTACATAATATTAACCCCCAGCTACTAACGTTCATGATAGTCATCAATAGATATAAACGGCATCTGCTCGTTATTGCGGGCCTTATGCTGAGCGTTTGCGCATACGCGCAAACACCCCTCACCCGTGCCGACTCAGTCGGGGCCTCCAAACTGGCTTCCCAGGCAAAGGTGAGTAGCCTTACGGGAAGAAAGTTATACCAGGCGTTGAGCTATCGTAAGGACGAGGTAGCGGCCATGGTCTCGGATACCAGCATAAAGCGCAGTGTAGCGCTGTCCGGCCTCGCATTTATAATGGCTGAAAGGCAGCGGAAGATAGACTCCCTTCTGACCAGGGACGAGCGCAGTCGTTTCTACCTGTTGCGCGACTCGCTCAAGGTGCGTTACACGGCCGTGGACTCAGTTGCTTCACGACAACAGGATGAGCGGATGAATCAGGTAAATCACGTTAGAATCAAAGTAAGCGGCAACTAAACCCTAAACCATCGATGAAAAGACCTATCACAGCGCTTTATGCCGCGCTCTTTATCTTAGCGTCCGTAATTGCAATAGCGATCCCGTTCAGCAGTAGTGCCTTTGGGAGTAACAAAAGCTATAAACCGGCTCCGCTCGTTTCCGGCACGGCAAGTCCTGCGGTTCAATATGTGGGCTACAACGGCTCGGGCAATACCATTACGGTTACGGCGGCAACCGGAGGAAACGGTACGTACAGCTACCAATGGCAGCTATCCACGGACAACACCAACTGGTATGACATGAGCGGCGTAACCGGGCTTACACTTACGCCCAGCTGGCCCCATACCTATGCTTTGTATTACCGGGTAGCCACCACCAGCGGCGGCGTTACGGTGTACAGCAATGCAGCCGGGGTGCTGATAGACAGCCCTCCCGCAGTGTTAAGCAACAGCCTTAATTCCTCAAAAAACTTCGTGCTAACGGTCATTCCCCGCAGGCACGGATTTAACCCGGCGCTCATGTCCACCTATACCAATGCTGATTTAATGCAGAGTGTAGCGTATATGGACGGCCTGGGCAGGCCGGAGCAGGAAGTTCAGGTGCGGGCCAGCCCGAATACCGGTAAAGACCTCGTGCAGCCCATCGCCTATGATGTTTTTGGGCGGGAGGCTAAAAAATACCTTCCGTACGCTTCAACCAGCGGAGACGGGAGTTTCAAGAGTAACGCATTGACGGCCGGGCAGGGGGTGTTCGGCTTTTACAACAGCACGGGCACCAGCGGCAACCAGCAAGGCAATGGCGTGGTAACCATTCCAAACCCATTTGCGCAGACCGCTTTCGAGGCCTCGCCGCTTAACCGGCCCGCGGAGCAGGGAGCGCCCGGTACCGACTGGCAGATTGGGGCCCATACCGCGAAGATGCAATACGCCTCGAATGGCGCGACCGAAGTGAGGAAGTGGGTAGTAGCAGCTAACGGCAACGGAGCCTCGGGTACAACCTATTACGGCGCGGGCACGCTGTATATGGAAACAGCAGAAGACGAGAACGGCCACCCCACTGTTAACTATAAAGATATGGAAGGCCACGTAGTAGCAAAAAAAGTGCGGCTGGACCTCGCTACCAACAAATGGCTGCTTAGCACCTATATTTATGACGACTTTGGCAACCTGGCTTACGTCATACCGCCGATACCGACGGGTACCACCTATCCCACCAGTTTTACCGAACTAAGCACGGTATTTAAAAACTACATATACGCCTACCATTACGACGGAAGGAACAGGCTGATCAAGAAACGCGTGCCGGGCAAGGGTTGGAACTACATGGTATACAACCAGCTGGACCAGGTAGTTGCCACGCAGGACTCGACACAGATCAACAGCAAGCAATGGAGCTATACCAAGTATGATTCGCAGGGGCGCGTGGTACAAAGCGGTACCTGGAATGATCGCGACGCGAGTAATACTATTGTTGCCATTGCGCAACCTGCCCTGCAAACCATGGTAAACGGTTTTACTACATTGTGGGAGACCGCAGGCACGTCAGGCTATACCAACAGTGCCTGGCCAACCACTAATGCCACCGTACTCGCCACCAGCTACTATGACGATTACGGCAATATTGCAGGCATGCCGGCCGCCTACGCGATGCCGGGCGACGGAACGACCCGCGTTACCGGCTTGCCGGTTGCCACGCAGACGGCTGTGCTGGGCAGTACAGCCAACAAATTGTGGACGGTGAATTATTACGACACAAGGGGCCGCGCGATAACAACGTATAAGCAGCACTACCTGGGTGGCGGTACCGCCAGCGCGCTTAACTATGACACGATACGGACAGGCTATAACTTTAACCAACAGCCCACGCGCATAGAACGCAGTCATTTTAAAAAGAGCGGCACGGTTGCCGCCTTACAGATCAAGCTGACGGATAGCATGCAGTACGATCACACAGGCCGCATCACATTTACACGCAACAAGGTAAACAGCGGCAGCTGGGTTGTACTAAGCCGGGCATATTACAACGAGATAGGGCAGCTAAAGAACAAGCGGTTGCATAGCGAAGACGGGGGCAGTAGCTACCTGGAGGATTTGCAGTTTATGTACAACGAGCGGGGGTGGCTGCGTGCGAGCGGCAGTGCGAGCAGCGGCTTATTCAACCTGGAGCTGAAATACAATAACCCCGGTTCCGGGACTTTGGCACAATTCAACGGGAACATCAGTCAGATGAACTACCACTACG
>Ga0247740_1000103_pt1 | contig 41773 bp, 42 predicted proteins | sample UWRJL148409B2_FD_180942 | JGI IMG/M metagenome (GOLD analysis project Ga0247740, IMG submission 180942) | Plant litter microbial communities from Arlington Agricultural Research Station in Wisconsin, United States - UWRJ-L148-409B-2 | ecosystem: Environmental > Terrestrial > Plant litter >...
GCCCCGGCACGGCGACCGTCATCGTCGCGTCCACGCGAGCCGCTGCGGGCACCTGGGAGGACACCACCGGCCCTCGTATCGCCGAGTGGCTGCGGACGCGGGGCTACGTCGCCGAGCTGACCGTGGTGTTCGACGCCGACATCGCCGCGGCACTGGAGTCCGCCGTGGCCGCCGCCCCCGCGGTCATCATCACGACCGGCGGCACCGGCATGAGCCCCACGGATGCCACGCCCGAAGCCACGCGCGCCGTGCTCGACCGCGAGCTGCCGGGGGTGGCCGAGGCGATCCGGGCTCGCGGGCTGCCCCACACCCCGAAGGCAGCGCTCAGTCGCGGTCTCGCGGGCACCGCGGGCGGAACGGTCATCGTCAACCTCCCCGGCTCGACCGGGGGCGTGAAGGACGGGCTGGCCGTGCTCGAGGAGCTACTCGAGCACCTCGTCGCGCAGGTCGCGGGCGCAGGCGCGCACGAATAGCGGGAACAGCTAGAGCGACGGCTCCACGAGCGCCTCGGGCATGGGCCGGCGCCGCCACACTACGACGGCGATCGCCAGGCCCACGATCATGATCGCGCCGCCGATCAGCTCCGACACCGAGGGCTGCTCGTTTATCGCGAACCACGCGGCGAGGATGCCGACGATCGGCACCAGCAGCGTGAACGGTACGACCGCGCTGGTCGGATACTTGGCGAGCAGGGTGTTCCAGATCCCGTAACCCACGAACGACGCGAAGACCGTCGTGTACAGAGTGCCGAGGATCGCCGCCACCGAGAGGTGCGTCAGCGCGCCGAAGATCGTCTCCGGAGTGTCGAACAGGAACGCCAGCGCGAACGCGGGGATCGGCACGACGAGCCCCGACCACACCACGAGGGAGAGCCCGGACGCGGCCTTCGCGCTGCGGCTGAGCACGTTGCCGATCGCCCAGGAGAGCGACCCGAGCAGGAGGACGACGACCGGCAACCAGGGTGCCGCATAGCTGTGGCCCGCGACGACGATCGCGAGTCCGGTCATCCCCACGATGATGCCGATGAGCTGCCGGCGGGTCGGCCGTTCGCGCAGCGCGATGGCGGACACGATCACGGTGAGCACGACCTGAGACTGGTGCAGCAACGAGGCCAGACCCGGCGGCATGCCGATCGCGAGCGCGATGTACAGCAGCGAGAACTGGCCGAGGCTGAGGAAAGCCCCGATGAGCACGATGTTCTTCCACCCGATGTCGGGGGGCTTGATGAAGAACACAGCCGGGATCGCGACAAGCGCGAAGCGCATGGCGAGGAACACGAGGGGCGGAACGCCGTCGAGCCCGAAGTCGATGGCGAGGAAGTTCAGACCCCAGATGACGACGACGAGCAGCGCGAGGAAGGTATGCCGGGGGGTCACGCTCCCAGCATTTCACCCTAGAGTGACAGGCTATGACCATGTCCGTCCTCGCCATCGTCACGAACGAGCCCCTCGACGTCACCCCGATCGAGGAATTCGTCGAGAATGCGGTGAACGGCGCGGTAGTGACATTCAGCGGGGTCATCCGCAATCACGACGACGACCGCGCTGTGACGGGTCTGGATTACGAGGCGCACCCGGAAGCCCAGCGCTTCCTCGAGGAGTGCTGCCAGATCGTCGCGCTCGAGACGGGACTTCGCATCGCCGCCGCCCACCGCATCGGCTACCTCGCAGTCGGGGACGTCGCGCTCGTCGCCTCCGTCGCCGCTCCGCACCGCGCCGAGGCCTTCGCCGCGTGCGAGCGACTCATCGACCTGATCAAACTCACGGTGCCGATCTGGAAGCGCCAGCACCTCGAGTCCGGCGTCGCGGAGTGGGTCGGGATCTGACCTAGCCGCCCGCGAACGGCGGCAGAACGTCGACGGATGCTCCGAGCATCCGTGAATCGTCCCGGCTGACAACACCGTCGACGAGGAACGACCCGGACGCGAGAACCCGAGCCATCGCGTCCCCGTAGCGCTCGATGAGGAGGTGCCGCAGCGCGCCCACCGTTCCGACGTGCGGGAGTGTCTCCTCGCGGAGCCCCGCCGCCTCCGACGCTGCGGCGAAATAGCGGACCACTACCTCAGCCACCGATCGCCCCCATGCTCCGGACGGGGCGCTGGAAGCCCTCGAGCTCCATGCCGTGGCCCTTCTGCTTGCCCCACATCGCCGCGCGCCACCAGTCCGCGACCGTGGCGTCGTCCGCGCCGCTGCGCAGCAGTCCGCGGAGGTCGGTCTCGTCGTCGCCGAACAGGCAGGAGCGGACGGTGCCCTCCGCAGTGACGCGGGTGCGGTCGCAGGCCGAGCAGAACGCGCGGGTGACGGACGCGATGATCCCCACTGTCGCGGGCCCACCGTTGACGGTCCACTCCTCGGCCGGGTCTGACGGGTCGGTGCGGTGCGGGTTGCTCAGCACGAACCGGGTGCTCAGCACCTCGACCAGCTCGGCCGCGGGCACCATGTTGTCCATCGCCCACTGCTCGTCGGCGTCGAGGGGCATCTGCTCGATGAACCGCAGCTTCGCCCCGTTGGCGAGCGCCCACTCGAGCAGGTCGGCGGCGCCGCCGAGTGTGTCGCGCATCAGAACGGCGTTGATCTTGAGCGGGGTGATGCCGGCGCGCTTGGCGGCCTCGATGCCCGCGAACACCGACGGAAGCCGGTCGCGGCGGGTGAGTCGCGCGAAGTGGTCGCGGTCCACCGTGTCGAGCGAGATGTTGACGCGTGTGAGACCCGCGGCCACCAGACGGTCGATGCGCTTGTCGAGTCCGATGCCGTTGGTGGTCATGGAGATGCTGGTCGAGCTCGTCGAGACCTCGCGGGAGAGCCCGATGATCTCCTCGAGGTCGTTCCGCATGAGCGGCTCTCCCCCGGTGAAGCGGACATCGGTGATACCGAGGTCGCGCACACCGATACCGACGAGGCGCGCGATCTCCGTCGGCGTGAGCAGGTCGTGGCGCGGAATGGCGGGAAGTCCGGCCTCGGGCATGCAGTAGGTGCACCGCAGCGAGCACTTCTCGGTAACCGAGACGCGGAGGTCGTGGGCGGTGCGGCCGTGCTTGTCGATGAGCCCCGGGGCGTCCGGTCGACCCGCGGTAGAGGGGCGCTCGGACGGCGCCCGGCGCAGAACCGGGATGCCGAGGGAGAGAGTCACCCTTCCAGCCTAGGCGTGAGCTGACTAACCTGAGGTATGAGCATCTTCACGCGCGGTTTTTCAGGTCGTGGCAGGGAGAACAACCCGGCGCTGCCACCCGGCCAGTACCTGACCGAAGACTTCCCGGTCCTGTCCGCAGGACCCACTCCCAATATCGACACCGATCACTGGGAATTCACGATCACCACCGAGAGCGGCAAGGTCCACAAGTGGAACTGGCAGCAGCTCATGGCACTGCCGATCGAGGACATCCACACCGACATCCACTGCGTCACGCGCTGGTCGAAACTCGGAACCTCGTGGCGCGGAGTCTCGATCGACACCCTCTTCGCCGAGGTCGATACCGACTACAACTACGTCATGGAGCACTCCTACGGCGGCTACACGACGAACGCGCCGCTCGAGGATCTGCGTGACGGCAAGGCGTGGATCGCGTTCGAGTTCGACGGCAAACCGCTGCATCCCGAGCACGGCGGCCCGGCGCGCCTCATCGTGCCGCACCTGTACTTCTGGAAGAGCGCCAAGTGGATCCGCGGGCTCACCATGATGAAGAACGACGATCCCGGTTTCTGGGAGCAGAACGGGTACCACATCTACGGTGACCCGTGGAAAGAGCAGCGCTATTGGTAGAGCAGTCCGCATCAGAAACCCCCAGACCGGGTTCGTGGACAGTGGGCACCGTCGCGTCAGTACACCCTGAGACCCCGTCGGGTCGCAGCATCTGGATCGACGTGCCCGGATGGCCGGGCAATATCGCCGGTCAGCACGTCGACGTGCGTCTCACCGCGCCCGACGGCTACCAGGCCACCAGGTCGTACTCCCTCGCTTCGTCGGGTCCGGATGCCCGGCTCGAGCTGGCCGTCGACCGCCTGCCCGACGGCGAGGTGTCCCCCTACCTCGTCGACGACGTCCAGCCAGGGGACATGCTCGAGCTGCGCGGCCCGCTCGGCGGGTGGTTCGTCTGGAAGGCCGACCAGACGCAGCCCGTGCAGCTCATCGCCGGTGGTTCCGGCGTGGTGCCCCTCGTCGCCATGATCCGGTCGCACGCTGCATCCGGATCGACCGCACCGATGCAGCTGCTGTACTCGGTGCGCACGCCCCAGGACCGCTTCTTCGCCGGCGAACTCGACACGCTCGACACCGTGGCCTACGCGTACACGCGGTCGGGGCCAGCCGGGGACGTGATCGGCCGGCTCACCAAGGAGCGCCTCGCCGCGGCGGTGCTGCCCGTGGGCTCCGCGGTGTTCGTGTGCGGACCGACCGGTTTCGTCGAGAGCGTAGCGACGTGGTTGGTCGAGCTGGGCCACGACGCCGGTTCCGTGAAGACCGAACGCTTCGGAGGTGCGTGAGGATGACCGAACACATCGATGGCAACGTGCTCGCCGGGCCGCTGCTCGACATCTTCCGCCAGGACATGACGACGGCGACAGCGCGGTGCGCGTCCTGCGGCGACATCTCGGTGCTCGCGACCGCGATGGTCTACGACGCCGCGCCCGGCTGGTGCGTGCGCTGCCACGTCTGCGACGACGTGCTGCTGACCTTCGTGCGCGCCGACGGGCGTCTGCACATCGACCTGCGCGGCATCACGTCGCTGGAGGTCGGGGTCTAGTAGATCCCCTGCACGTACTTCGGGCCGTAGTACTCGTCGAGTACCTCGATCGGATCATCCGGCCGCTCGACCGCCTGGGCGATCACCGCGCGGCGGGGCGCCGCCTCTGGAACCCATTCAGACGGATCCCACGCCTTGGACCGCAGGAACGCCTTCGAGCAGTGGAAGAACACCTCCTCGACGTCGACGACAAGCGCGAGGTCGGGCCGGTTGCCACGCACGACCATGTCGTCGAAGCAAGTCCGCATCGCGCACGATCGTCGCGGTGCCGTTGACGCGCAGGGTGTCGCCCCGCCCCGGAATCAGGAACACCAGCCCGATGTGCGGGTTCTGCAGGAGGTTGTGGAACCCGTCCACGCGCCTGTTGCCCGGTCGGTCGGGGATGGCAATAGTCGTGGCGCCGAGCACTTTTGTGAACCCGGCCGGGTCACCCTTCGGCGAGACATCGAGGTTGCCCCGGGCATCCGTCGTCGCAATGAACACCAAGGATGCCGCGGCCAGCCACTCCCGGTCGACCTCGACCAGTTCGTGCCGCACCTTGTCGGCGACCCGCTGCACGGGCGGTCCGACCACACTCTCGAGTTCTTCGACGGAGCTGATGGGGATCATGCCCCCATCCTCTCGCTTCCGCATCGAATCAGTTCGGCAATCTCGGGGACGTCCTCGAGCTCTCCCGTCGAGACCCTGATCACGAGATCGTAGGCCTGATCGTTGGTCAGGGTGAGTCGCAATCCGTTCACGCCGCGGAACGCGATCAGAGCGATGAGGCCCAAGCGCTTGTTGCCGTCGACAAGGGCGTGGTTCCGCACGATCGAGTGCAGAAGTGCCGCCGCCTTCTCCTCCAGAGTGGGGTACACATCCACGCCGAGGAATCCTGCTTGGGGACGCGCCAAGGCCGACTCGAGGAGTCCAGCATCCCGGACCGGAACATCCTCCCCGAAGTAGCGCCTACCCGCGTGCAGCAGCTCCGGGAGCGTGAGGTAGATCAACGCCCGAGGCGCTCCAGCGCTTCGGAGTACCGGGGCAACTCGCGGTCCAGCACCTGGTCGAGCAACTCGGCGCGACTGTGGTTCTCCACGTACTCTCGCACCGCCTGTCGCGCGACGTCCTGCATGGACCTGGATTCGAGCGCAGCGCGACGGCTAAGCGCTTCAGCCTCGGCTTCGGAGAGTCGCAGGGTCATGGCCATCCCCCGATGGTATCACTTCTGATACCGGAACTACCCGTGGCTGGCGACCACGCGAGGGAGGGGACGGCGCGAGCGCACACGCCCGTACTCGACGGCGAGCGCCCCGAGCCCGACCAGCACCGCGCTGAGCGCGACGATGTAGGCGACGACGCTCCCCCACCCGCCGTTCGCCGGGTCGAGGAACGGGTACGGGTAGATCTCGCCGCCGCTCGCCGCACCGCGCATGAGGGTGTAGATGATCCACGCCACCGGGTACACGAGCACGAGCCGCAGGGACGACCACGGCAGCGCGGGACGGCCGGGCGCGAGCAACCAGTCGAGCAACAGGAACAGCGGCACCCACACGTGGATGACCTCGTTCGGCCAGCTCAGTCCGGCGAACCCCTCGTACGGCACGTTGCGCAGCAGGAGGTTGTAGACCCCGGCAGTCACGATGGCGTACGTGAGGGCGGCCATCCTCACCGTGGTGAAGAGCACCGTGTCGTGAGACAGCCGTAGCGCCATGGCGCCGCCGATCAGCAGCACGGCGGTGTTGATGATGCTGGTCTCGATCGTGAAGTAGCTGAAGTACTCCCACGGGTCGAAGGCATTGTTGAGCACTCGGTCGGTGACCTGGATCACGATCGTGGCGAGCAGGCCGAGGCCCGCGAGGAGCCGCAGTGCTCCGGTAGCGCGCCGATTCAAGCCGTGACGATTCATGACGAGTATTCGTTACCCGCCCCGCCTCGGATTGCCTACTCCCCCGCTCGCGACCTGCGTCCGCCCAGCAAGCGATCCCTTGTGCGGTCGGGCAGCCTCGCGAGCAAGGCCGAACCGATCTTCGCGTCAGTTCCGACCGGGTAGCGGGTGCGCGGGCGCTTCGCGGTGAGCGCTCGTTCGATCACCTCGGCGACCTCGATCGGGGCGAGGCCCTTCGCCGTGGCGTTGGCGGCCATCCGCTGGGCTGCCGCGATCTGCGCGCCGTACAACTCGGTTGCCGCGTCGCGCACCGGCGCGAGCATCCTGTCGGCGGAGGCCGCGGAGGTACTCCAGATCGGGGTGGCAATCACCCCGGGTTCGATGGCAATGACCTCGATGCCCCACGGCGCGAGCTCCTGCCGCAGGACGTGCGTGACCGCCTCGAGGGCGAACTTCGACGCGTTGTACGGGCCGAGCATCTGCCCGGCGATGAGGCCACCGATCGAGGTGACGTTGAGGATGCGGCCCTTCGACTCCCGCAGCACCGGCAGCATCGCCTTGGTCACGGCCACCTGACCGACCACGTTCACCTCGAGCTGGTAGCGCAGATCGTCGATCGGCACGAGCTCGAGAGGGGCGGCGGACGCGATACCGGCGTTGTTGACCAGGCCGTACAGCCCGCCCGCCTCCTCGATGGTGGTGGCGGCACCGGCGATGTGCTGCTCGTTCGTCACGTCGAGGATGATCGGGATGGCGCCCGCCGCGGCAAGACTCTCGCCGTCCTCCGCCCTGCGGACCCCTGCGAACACGCGGAAACCGTTACGGGCGAGGAGCAGTGCCGTCGCGTGGCCGATCCCCGTGGACGCGCCCGTGACGAGCACTGATCGTTGTGACATGGGGTGAGCGTAGTGCGCGAAACCCGCCAGACACATCGACGCGGCAGAATCGGCACATGCTGCTGATCACCAACGCGCTCCTCATCCCCGTGGCCGCGACCGGACCCGATGTGCTTCCCGGGGGTTGGATGCTCGTCGGTGACGATGGCCGCATCGACTCGCTCGGCACGGGCACACCTCCCGCGGTGGAGGCCGAGGTGCTCGACGTGCAGGGCGCGTTCGTCGCCCCCGGCTTCATCTCGTCGCACAGCCACCTGTTCACGAGCGGACTGCGCGGACTGGGTGTCGACCAGACCCTCTACGGCTGGTGCGACTCCATGCTGGGGTTCACAGCCCACCTGTGCGCCGAGCACATCTACTGGTCGACCCTGCACGGCTCGCTCGACTTCCTCTCCAACGGGGTCACGTCGGCGTTCGACTTCACCGACCCGCGGCTCTCGTGGGTGCCGATGGTGGAGGGCGTGCGCAGCGGCAACGGTGTCCTCCGCGACATCGACTACCTCCTCCGCCAGGCCGACGCGAAGGCCGACAGCGGCATCCGCTACATCAACTCGGTAGGCATGGACGTGACCGTCGGCACCGACGACGAGATCTTCGAGCGCCTCGCGGCGGTCGTCGCCCACGACGCGGCGGCAGACCCGGCACGGATGCTCGGATCCGCGGTGTTCGGAGCAGTGCAGTGGTCCCCCCGCAGGGACGCCGCCGAGCTCGAGGTCGAGGCGATGCGCAGGTTCGGCCTCATCAACCAGGCCCACTTCCTCGAGACGCGGGAGGAGGTCGAGCTGCAGCGCTCCAAGTTCGAGTGGTACGCGGAGGCCGGCGCCCTCGGTCCGGATCTCGTATTCGGACACTTCATCCAGACCACCCCTGAGATCATCGACCGGGCCGCCGAGGCCGGGTCGGGCATGTCGTGGCAGCCGGCGTCGAACGGGCGCCTCGCCTCCGGGATCGCCGACCTCGGGCACATCCGGGCCAGCGGCATGACCGTCGGCGTAGGGCTCGACGACCAGGCCTGCACCGATGTCGCCGACCCGTGGCAGAACATGCGCATCGGCATGTACCAGCAGCGCGCGGCGACGGGCGACCCCAACTCGATGTCGCCCGCCGAGATGCTGCGGCTGCACACCCTGGGTTCCGCGCAGGTGCTCGGCATCGCGGGCCGTGTCGGCAGCCTCGAGCCCGGCAAGTTCGCCGACTTCGTCGTCGTGGACCCGCGCTCCCCCGACGTCGGGCCGCTGTGGCACCCCATCGACAACTACGTGCTCTCGATGAGCCTGCGCAACCTGAAGCGGGTCTACGTGGGCGGCGAGCTCGTCAACGAGAATGGCGTCTCGACGAACCCGCTAGCCGTTGAGGCGAGCGCCAAGGTTCACGAGCAGCTCCCCGCCGTCGCGCGGCGCACGGCCTGGCCGGCCTAGTACAGCCACTGCGGCCGCGAAGGCGAGCGCGGCGATTGCTCCTCCTACGGCAAGTGTCAGGGCATCCGGATGCACGATCGACTGGCCGCGCAGAGCCTGCCATGTCACCACCGCGAGCGCCAGCGCGTAGGTGACGGCGACGATGGCCACGAGCCGCGTACGCACGGTGACATCCCGGAGACGGGTGACGCGCCGTGACAGCAGCTCGACCACGATGAGCGCGAGAGGGATGAGCTGGAGCGCGTGCATCCCGACGAAATGCGGGATGCGCAGGTCGCCCGCGACGGTGCTCCAGCCGAGCACGGGCAGCCCCGGACCGCCGTCGGCGACGCCCACGGCGTGGGCACCGATGACGCCCTGGTAGTTGCTGATCTGGTCGCCCGCGGGGCCGGTCATCAGGAAGGCGAGGCCCATGCCCACGAGGGCGAGCACGGCGCCCGAGCGGATCGCCAGGGTGCGGGCGGGATCGCCCAGCCTATTGCGGAACAGCAGGACGCTCACCACGAAGGTGGCACCCCACACGGCGGAGATCGAGAACGCCATGATGGCCCACAACGTGACATTCAGCGGCGTGGAGACGTTGAAGTGGCTGGTCGTAGCGGTCGCGGCGGCACCCACGATGATCACCATCTCGACGAGGATCAGCACGGCACTGGCCGTGCCCGCCCACCATGCGATCCGTCGGAACCTCGTGAGCTGGCCGATCAGCCACGACCAGGTGAAGGAGTAGATGGCCGTGGAGAGCGCGAACTTGAGGGGCTTCTCCCACACGTCGACGCCCAGCAGCTGACGCTGGTCGACGAGGAGGGCCACGACGCACACGACCGCGAGCACGGTCATGGCGGCGCCGAACCAGAGGAGGGGACGGTGCCAAGTGGTGATCATCATTGCTCCTGATTCGCGGGGTACTGCTGGTTGGAGACGTGCTCCTGCGCCATGCGGCGCAGGGACGATACGAGGGCATCGCCCAGGACCGTGCCGACGACGACGGTCTCGGCCATCGTCGCGACGTCGTCGCTGAACGCGACCGTGGCCAGGTCGGCCTGCGCGATGAGCTCGGCGCCGCGCGCGTAGCCCTCCCAGATGTGGGCGAGCTCAGGATGCCCGACTCGCGCGTAGGTATCCACCACCCGCGCGGCGCCGTGGACGCCGGGGTTCTCGGGCGACACGTGCCACCCCATGCGGTCGATGGTCGCCTGGACCTCGCGGGTGCCGTCGGTCTCGCCCTCGACGGGTGCGTACAGGCTCGCGTCGGAGATCGCGTGCTGGGCCACCCCGAACACCCACGTGAGCGGGAGATCCGGGGTGTCGATCGCGGCGAGAACCTCCTTCGCCGTGGCGATCGGCAGTCCACCGACGTCGAGCAGCGCGCGGATCAGCTTGAGGCGGAGGACGTGTGCGTCACCGTAGCTGGCCTGGTTCGCACTCGTCAGCTCGCCCTGCGGCAGGATGCCCTCCCGCAGGTAGTACTTGATCGACGGCACTGAGACGCCCGTCGCGGAGCTGAGTTCGGAGATGCGCACACGGATAGCGTAGCTATCGGATAGCGTTACTGTCTATATGTTTGGGCTCCCTCTCGCGAGAGTGCAGTTCGACGGGGTTCGCGATGACGGCACTCCGTACAACTGCACTCTCGATGGGACCGGGCACTTGCGGGACGCACAACGGCCCCGGTCCTAGGACCGGGGCCGTTGTTGGGGCACTACTAGCGAGCGGCCGAACCCTCGACGTAGTCGGAGTCCGTCTGCTTCCACGCGAAGAGCGCGCGCAGCTTCTGGCCGGTCGCCTCGATCGGGTGGGCTGCGCCCTTCTCGCGCAGTGCGAGGAACTCGGGGGCACCGGCATCCTGGTCGTTAATGAAACGGGTGGCGAACGCGCCCGACTGGATGTCGCCCAGGACGGCCTTCATGTTCTCCTTGACCGACGGGTCGATGACGCGCGGGCCGGAGACGTAGTCGCCGTACTCGGCAGTGTCGGAGACCGACCAGCGCTGCTTGGCGATGCCGCCCTCCCACATGAGGTCGACGATGAGCTTGAGCTCGTGCAGCACCTCGAAGTAGGCGATCTCGGGCTGGTAGCCGGCCTCGGTGAGAACTTCGAAACCGTACTGGACGAGCTGCGACGTGCCGCCGCACAGCACGGCCTGCTCACCGAACAGGTCGGTCTCGGTCTCCTCGGTGAAGGTCGTCTTGATGACGCCGGCGCGGGTGCCGCCGATGGCCTTGGCGTAGGAGAGTGCGACGTCCCAAGCCTGGCCCGACGCGTCGCGCTCGACGGCGATGATGTCGGGGATGCCGCGACCCGCGACGAACTCGCGGCGCACGGTGTGACCCGGGGCCTTCGGAGCGATGAGGATCACGTCGACGCCCTCGGGGGCGTCGATGTAGCCGAAGCGGATGTTGAACCCGTGCGCGAAGGCGAGCGTCTTGCCCTCGGTCAGGTTCTCCTTGATGCTGTCGTTGTAGATGCCGCGCTGGTGCTGGTCGGGCGCGAGGATCATGATGAGGTCGGCCCACTGGGTTGCGTCAGCAACGCTGAGGACCTCGAAGCCGTCCTCCTGTGCCTTGGCGGTCGACTTCGAGCCGTCCTTGAGCGCGATCTTGACCTCGACACCGGAGTCGCGGAGGTTCTGCGCGTGAGCGTGACCCTGCGAGCCGTAGCCGACGATCGCGACCTTCTTGCCCTGGATGAGGGCGAGGTCGGCGTCGTTGTCGTAGAGGAGTTCTGCTGCCACTGTTTCGTTCCTTTGTATTGGGTGTTGGTAGTCGTTAGTTCTTGAACACGCGTTCGGTGATGCTCTTGCTGCCACGGCCGATCGCGAGGAGCCCGCTCTGTGCGATCTCCTTGATGCCGTACGGCTCGAGCACGCGCAGGAACGCCTGGATCTTGCCGCTGTCGCCGGTCGTCTCGATGACGAGGGCGTCGGTGGCGACGTCCACGACCCGGGCACGGAACAGCGTGACGGCCTCGAGCACCTGAGAGCGGGTCGAGTTGTCGACGCGCACCTTGATGAGCATGTGCTCACGGGCGACCGACGTCGCCGGGTCCAGTTCGACGATCTTGATGACGTTGATCAGCTTGTTCAGCTGCTTGGTGACCTGCTCGAGCGGGAGCTCCTCCACATCGACCACGACGGTGATGCGGCTGAGGCCCTCGATCTCACTCTTGCCGACGGCGAGGCTCTCGATATTGAAACCGCGGCGCGCGAACAGGCCGGCGACGCGAGTCAGCAGACCGGGCTTGTCCTCCACGAGGAGGGAAAGGACGTGACTCATGTTCTCTACTCCTCTTCCCACTCGGGGGCGTGGTCCCTGGCGTACTGCACCTGCGAGTTGCCGACGCCCTGGGGCACCATCGGCCACACCATCGCGTCACGGCTCACGATGAAGTCGATCACGACGGGGCGGTCGTTCGTCTCCAGGGCCAGCTTGATCGCGGCGTCGACCTCCTCGGGCTTCGTGACCCGGATGGCGAGGCATCCGTACGCCTCACCGAGCTTGACGAAGTCGGGGATCATCCTCGTGCCGTGGCCCGTGTTGAGGTCGGTGAACGAGTGGCGGCCGTCGTAGAACAAGGTCTGCCACTGGCGGACCATGCCCAGCGACGAGTTGTTGATGATCGCAACCTTGATCGGGATGTTGTTGATCGTGCAGGTGGCGAGCTCCTGATTGGTCATCTGGAAGCAGCCGTCGCCGTCGATCGCCCACACCACGCGGTCGGGGTTGGCGACCTTCGCACCCATGGCTGCGGGGACGCCGTAGCCCATGGTTCCCGCTCCGCCGGAGTTGAGCCAGGCGTTGGGGCGCTCGTACTTGATGAACTGGGCAGCCCACATCTGGTGCTGTCCGACACCCGCCGCGTACACGGCCTCGGGCCCGGTGAGCTCGCCGATGCGCTGGATGATCTGCTGCGGGGAGAGCAGCCCGTCGTCCGGCATCGTGTAGCCGAGCGGATACTGCTTCTTCAGGGTGTGCAGGCGCGTCCACCAGCCGGTGTAGTCCGGGGTGCGGGTCTTCGCGGCTTCGGCGAACGCGGCGCTGAGGTCGACGATCACGTCCTTCGCGTCGCCCACGATGGGCACGTCCGCAGCGCGGATCTTGCCGATCTCGGCGGGATCGATGTCGACGTGGACGATCTTGGCCAGCGGGGCGAACTCGCTCGGCTTGCCGGTCACGCGGTCGTCGAAGCGGGCGCCCAGGGAGATGATCAGATCGGACTCCTGCAGCGCGAGCACTGCGGGGACGGCGCCGTGCATGCCGGGCATCCCGAGGTGCAGCTCGTTGGAGTCGGGGAACGCGCCGCGCGCCATGAGCGTGGTCACGACCGGCGCACCCACGCGCTCGGCGAGCTCGAGCAGCTCAACGGAGGCGCCAGCGCGGATGACTCCGCCGCCGACGTAGAACACGGGTCGCTCCGCCTCGACGAGCAGCTGCGCCGCGGCAACCACCTGCTTGCCGTGGGCCTTCACCACCGGGCGGTAGCCGGGCAGGTCGACCTTGGGCGGCCAGATGAACGGGGCGCTGTTCTGCTGCGCGTCCTTGGTGACGTCCACGAGCACGGGGCCGGGTCGGCCCGTCGTGGCGATGTGGTACGCCGCGGCGAGGGTCGCGGGTACGTCCTCGGGCTTGGTGACGAGGAACGAGTGCTTGGTGATCGGCATCGTCACGCCGACGATGTCGACCTCCTGGAACGCATCGGTTCCCATCGACGTGGAGAACACCTGCCCGGTGATCGCGAGGAGCGGCACCGAGTCCATGTAGGCGTCGGCGATGGCGGTGACGAGGTTCGTGGCACCGGGGCCGGACGTCGCGATGGCCACACCGACCTTGCCGCTCGACGAGGCGTAGCCCTCGGCGGCGTGGCCAGCACCCTGCTCGTGGCGCACGAGGATGTGGCGGATAGCGGTGGAGGCCATGAGCTCGTCGTAGAACGGCATGATGGCGCCGCCGGGGAGGCCGAAGACGTCCGTGATGCCCAGGTGCTCGAGGGAGCGCAGGATCGCGCCCGATCCCGTGAGCACTTCGGGGGCGGAACTCTTGGGCCGCGGGACGGAGTCCGTTGACATGGGTGAATCCTTAATTGGTGAGATCGGTGGTCGAGCGAAGCCGGGACCCGAGGCCCGGATCAGCCCGTGACTGCCCCGACCGCGGCCGAGTGCACGAGCTTGGAGTACTTCGCGAGAACGCCGCGGGTGTAGCGCGGAGGAAGGGGAGCCCAGCCGTTGCGGCGAGCTTCCAGCTCTGCCGGCTCGACAAGTAGGTCGAGCGAGCGAGCTGCGATATCGACCCTTATTAGATCACCATCGCGCACGAAGGCAATAGGACCTGCGTCCACTGCTTCGGGAGCTATGTGGCCGATACACAGTCCGGTTGTGCCGCCTGAGAACCTGCCGTCGGTCAAGAGTAGTACATCTTTTCCGAGGCCCGCGCCCTTGATGGCGGCGGTGATGGCGAGCATCTCGCGCATTCCGGGGCCGCCCTTGGGGCCCTCGTAGCGGATCACCACGACCTCGCCCTTGTTGATTGTGCCCTCGGTGAGGGCGTCCAGCGCCGCACGCTCGCGCTCGAACACGCGTGCGGGGCCCTCGAACACCTTGGCGTCGAAGCCCGCGGTCTTCACGACGGCGCCCTCGGGAGCCATGGTCCCCTTGAGGATGGTGATGCCGCCGGTGGGGTGGATCGGGTTGTCGAGCGTGCGCAGCACTTCGCCGTCGAGCGGCTCGGGGTTGAGCTCCGCGAGGTTCTCGGCGAGGGTCTTGCCGGTGACCGTCATCGCGTCGCCGTGCATGAGACCGGCCTCGAGCAGCGCCTTCATGAGCACCGGTATGCCGCCGTGGCGATCGACGTCGTTCATGACGTACTTGCCGAACGGCTTGAGGTCGCCGAGGTGCGGGATCCTGTCCCCGATGCGGTTGAAGTCGTCGAGGGTGAGCTCGACCTCCGCCTCGTGCGCGATCGCGAGCAGGTGCAGCACGACGTTGGTCGAACCGCCGAGCGCCATCGCGACGGCGACGGCGTTCTCGAACGCCTCCTTGGTGAGGATGTCGCGTGCGGTGTGCCCGCGCTTGAGCATCCCGACGACGGCTTCGCCCGAGCGGTGCGCGTAGTAGTCGCGACGGCGGTCGGCGGATGCCGGACTCGCGGATCCGGGAAGGCTCATGCCGAGCGCCTCGGCAACGGAGGCCATCGTGTTGGCGGTGTACATACCGCCGCAGGCACCCTCGCCGGGGGCGAAGGCGCACTCGATGCGCTTGGCATCCTCGAGGCTCATCTTGCCGGCCTTGACCGCGCCGACTGCCTCGAACGAGTCGATGATGGTGATGTCCTTCTCGGTGCCGTCGCTGAGTTTCACCCAGCCGGGGGCGATCGAGCCGGCGTACAGGAAGACGCTCGCGAGGTCGAGGCGCGCCGCCGCCATGAGCATGCCGGGGATCGACTTGTCGCAGCCCGCGAGCAGCACGGAGCCGTCGAGGCGCTCGGCCTGCATGACGACCTCGACGGAGTCGGCGATGACTTCGCGGGAGACGAGGGAGAAGTGCATGCCCTCGTGGCCCATGCTGATGCCGTCCGAGACGGAGACCGTGCCGAACTGCAGCGGGTACCCACCGCCGCCGTGCACGCCCTCCTTGGCCGCCTGCGCGAGGCGGTCGAGCGAGAGGTTGCAGGGGGTGATCTCGTTCCACGAGCTCGCGATGCCGATCTGGGGCTTGTCCCAGTCCGCGTCGCCCATGCCGACAGCGCGGAGCATGCCTCGTGAGGTGGTGGCTTCGATTCCGTCGGTGACGGTGCGGGAGCGGGGCTTGATATCGACGGGCGTGGAAGGCATTTCCGGCATGTTACGAGTGTAGAACTCCCGCAGGGCCACTACGGACGGGCGCCGCCGTCATCGGACGCCGGCTGGTCGTCACGGCTGGCGCGGTCGATGACGCTCTCGAGCTCGTCCACGATGAGCGTGTCCTTGTCGAAGTTTCCCGTGCGGTACGCGGCGCGGCCGACCATGTGCGCGGAGATCGGCGCCGTGAGCATTTGGAAGATCAGCACGGGGATGAGCGCCAGCAGGGTCGACCAGCTGCGCGCGGAGAGGGCGATGGCGGCCACCACGAACATCAACCCGAGGATCTGCGGTTTCGTTGCTGCGTGCATCCTGCTCAGTGCGTCGGGGAAGCGGAGCAGGCCGACGCCCGCGGCCACCGAGAGGAAGGCCCCCAGCAGCAGGCAGATGCCGGCGAGCAGGTCGAGGATCGCGTCGAAGGTCATGACGGCTTCTCCTGTCGATCCTGCTTCGAGACGTAGCGCGCCACCGCGACGGTCGCGAAGATCGCGATCGCGGCGAGCACGAGCATCATCGGAACGTTGCGGGCGTGTGAGTTGTAGACCATCTCTGCGCCGACCACCAGGATGATCGTGGTCAGCAGCATGTCGCTAGCGATCATCCGGTCGAGCAGGGAAGGGCCGCGCACGATCCGGTACAGCGCCATGAGCGCGGCGGCCGTCAGCAGCACGCCGACGACAGCGAAGACGACGTCGAGGATGGTCATACGTTCGTCCTCTCCACGTCGTCCTTGGAGCCGAACGCCCGCACGAGCTGTCGCTCGACGGAGAGCACCTTCGCCCGCACGAGGTCCGCCGCGTCCAGGTCGGCGACGCCCAGCACGTGCAGGTACAGGATCGAGCGCTGACGGTCGACCTCCACCACGAGTGATCCGGGGATCAGGGAGATCGCGATCGCCACCGCGGTCATGATGAAGTCGGAGCGCGTCTCGAGGTCGACCGCGAGCACGGCGTTGCGAGTGACCGTCCGCCGCCGCAGTGCCTGGAACGCGACCTGGAAGGATGCCACGACGAGGTCGGCGAGGAACCTGCCGAGGAAGACGAGGAACCAACCCACGTTGAACCGGCCCGAGAGCTCGACGGGCGGCAGGTAGAACAGCCGCGTGATCAGCACGGCGATGAGGATGCCCGTGACCAGGCTGAGCCAGGTGATGCTGCCCCACAGCAGCATCCACAGCACCACCAGCCCGATGATGAGCGGGAGCTGCTGCCAGATCCGCCACCGCAGTCCCTGGCGGTGGCGCTGGGTGGTCGGTTCAGTCACCGGTCGCCTCCGGGAAGACGATCTGCACGTACTGGCCCGGGCCCTCGAGGTTCTCGCCCGCGCGGGTGCTGATGCCGAACAGCGGGCCGGCGAACACGGTGAGCGCCACGGAGGCGACGACCATCCCGGCGGTGGCGCCGATCATGAGCTTGGGAACAGTGCGCGTCTCGGTCACGGTGTGACCGCCCGGGGCCTCCGAGACGTTGTCGAGCAGCGTGGACTCGTACCCCTCGACGTCCGCCTCGGGCCGCCAGAACGCCATGTTCCACACCCGCATGAGCGCGTACAGGGTGAGCAGGGAGACCACCGCTCCGGCACCGATGAGCGCCCAGGCCAGCCAAGTGCCCTGCTCCGCCGCAGCCTGGAACAGCGCGAGCTTGCCGATGAACCCCGAGAACGGAGGGATTCCACCCAGGTTCAGCGCCGGGATGAAGAACAGGAGGGCGATGAGCGGGGATGCCTTGAGCAGCCCGCCGAGCTTGGTGATCGAGGTACTGCCCCCGATGCGCTCGATGAGGCCCGCCCCGAGGAACAGGGTCGTCTGAACCACGATGTGGTGGACGATGTAGAACGTGGCGGCCGCAGTGCCCGCGACGGAGCCGAGCGCGACGCCCAGGATCATGTAGCCGATGTGGCTCACGAGGGTGAACGAGAGCAGTCGCTTGATGTCGGCCTGGGCCACGGCGCCGAGCACCCCGACCACCATCGTCAGCAGCGCGAGCACGAGCAGCGCCGGGTTCAACTCCGACCCCGGGAAGATGATCGTCTCGGTGCGGATGATCGCGTAGACGCCGACCTTGGTGAGCAGTCCGGCGAACACGGCCGTGACCGGCGCCGGTGCCGTCGGGTAGGAGTCCGGCAGCCAGAACGACAGTGGGAACACCGCCGCCTTGATGCCGAACGCGACAAGCAGCATGATGTGCAGGATGATCTGCACGTCGATCGGGATCTCGGCCATGCGCAACGAGATCTGGGCGATGTTGACGGTGCCGACAGCCCCGTAGATCATCGCGATCGACGCGAGGAACAGCATCGACGAGACGAGGCTCACGACGATGTACGTCGTACCCGCACGGATGCGCGCTTCAGTACCGCCGAGCGTGATGAGCACGTAGCTCGCCACGAGCAGGATCTCGAAGCCCACGTAGAGGTTGAACAGGTCGCCCGCGATGAACGCGTTGAACACGCCCGTCGCGAGGATCAGGTACGTCGGGTAGTAGATCGAGACCGGAGTCTCCTGATCACCGTCGGCAAGACCCTGGCCGACCGAGAACACGAGCACCGCGAGCAGCACCAGCGCTGACACGACGACCATGAGGGCGGCGAGGCGGTCGACGATGAGCACGATGCCGAAGGGTGCCGCCCAGCCGCCGACCTCCATCATGAGAGGTCCGCTGGTGTCGACGACGTAGAGCATGACCGCGCCGATGACCAGCACCAGCACCAGGGCGGCGATCGTCACGAGGCGCTGGGCGTGCGGACGGCGACCGAGCACGAGCGCGGAGGCTGCCCCGATCAGCGGAATGAGGACCACGAGGGGCACGAGGGCGTTCATCGCTTCGCTCCCCCGTCGTCGGCGGACGTCGCGGCCTCGGCAGCGGCATCCTCATCGTCCTCTTCGAGGTCCCGCGCGGTGGAGATCGCACCCTCGGCACGCGTGCCGAACTCGGTGTCGGACCGGTCGACGGTCGATCCCTCGCCCTCCATCGCCACGACGCCGCCGCGCAGCGCGATGTCGGCCTCGTCGTCCTGAACGCTGTCCTGCTTCGCGAGACGCCACGAGCGGTAGATGAGAGCCATGAGGAACGCCGAGACACCGAAGGTGATCACGATCGCGGTGAGGATGAGCGCCTCCGGCAGCGGGTCGGTCATCTGCTCGGCCTCGACACCGTCGCCGACGATCGGCGCGAGACCGGCCTTGCCCGCCATCACGATGATGAGCAGGTTGGTGGCGTTGCCGACCAGGAGGAAGCCGAGCAGTACGCGCGTCATACTGCGCTCGAGCAGGAGGTAGATGCCGCAGGCGTAGAGCACGACCATGACGAGGATGAGGACGAGGGAGACGCTCACGACGAGACCCCCTCGAGCTCTTCTTCCTGCTGGCGGTCGACCTCGGCACCGAGGCTGCGCAGCACGTCGAGCACGAGCCCGATGACGACGAGGTACACCCCGATGTCGAAGATGGTGGATGTCACGAACTCGACGTGCCCGAAGATTCCCAGCTCACCCTCGAACCAGGTCGAGGTGAGGGCGTCGACGCCGAAGAACAGCGGAACGAGTGCGGTGCCGACCGCGAGCGCGAGGCCCGCGCCGAGGAGCTTGCCGGCGTCGATGGGCGCCGCCGCTCCGAGCTCGAACCGGCCACCCGCGAGGTAGCGGGCGACGAGGGCCATGCCCGCGACGAGCCCGCCCGCGAAGCCACCGCCGGGAGAGTTGTGGCCCGCGAACAGCAGGTACACCGACACGAGGATGATCGAGTGGAAGATGAGGCGCACGACGACCTCGAGCAGGATCGACCGGTTGCGGGCGGCGAGCGTACGACCGGCGACCAGCCACGACGAGCGGTCGTCATTGGTCGGGTCGTTCGCCCGGGCGAGGCGTGCGGCGATCGTCTTGCGGACGGCACGGCGGCTCGGCCGCGGAAGGTTGTCGGTGCGCCCGGAGATGAAGATGAGGCTGGCGACCCCGGTCGCGGCCGCGATGATCACCGAGAGCTCGCCCATCGTGTCCCAGCCGCGCAGATCCACGAGTGCGACGTTGACGACGTTCCTGCCGTGCCCGAACTCGTACGCGAGGTCTGGCCATTCGAGCGAGATCGGTAGTGCGGTGCGGGCTCCCAGTGCGACGACGGCGACGATCGCCATGAGCACTCCGAAGGCGATGCCGATCACGGCTCGCAGCAGTCGGTGCCGCGTGCCGTGCTTCTCCCCGAGCCGTGCCGGCAGGCGGCGCAGCACGAGCACGAACGCGACGAGGGTGACTACCTCGACGAGGATCTGGGTGAGCGCGAGGTCGGGGGCGCCCTGCAGCGCGAACAGAGCGGCCATGCCGAAGCCGGTCACGCCGACGAGCACTACGGCCTGGAAGCGCTTGCCCGCCCGAACGGCCGCGAGGGCGGCGACGATCATGACGACGGCGATCGCGAGCTGGGCCGGGTAGTCCCAGAACCGGATCTCGTCGGGCCAACTGCGGTTGAAGACCAGTGCCGCCGTGATGGTGACCGTGAACACGAGCAGGATCACGCCGAGGTAGAACGGCAGCGAGCCGCGCTGGGTGAGGCTCGTGGTGCGGGCCGCGATGCGGTCGATGCGGCGCATGATCGAGCCGTAGACGTCCACGGCACCGGGTGCTCCAGCGAGCCGCTGCTGCACAAGGGCGACCGGGGTCCTGCCGAAGAACAGCAGGGCACCCACGACGAGGGTCGCGGCCGAGATCGCCAGGGCGGGCTCGAGACCGTGCCAGAGCGCGAGATGATACGACTCCTCCCCCGGCGGAAACTGGTCGGCGTAGCCGTCGAGCCAGCCGTCGACGACCGAGGCGAGGATGCCCAGCGCGAGGCCGCTCGCCGCGAGCAGCGCGGGCGCGAACAGGAAGTCGATGTGCTCGTGCACCGGCCGCACTGCCTCGACGTCCGGCTTGCGGGCGAATGCACCCCAGAAGAACCTGGCGCTGTAGGCAGCGGTGAGGGCGGATCCGACTGCGACGCCGATCAGGGCGACCCAGCCCAGCGGATCCCCGCCGGCTGCACCGGAGAGCAGTGAGGTGAACACCGCCTCCTTGGCGACGAACCCGAGCAGCGGCGGCAGGCCGACCATCGAGGCGAGCGCGAGCGCGGCGATCACCGCGAGCACCGGGGCCTCACGGCCGAGGCCGGAGAGTTTGCGGAGGTCCCGGGTTCCCGCACGGTGGTCGATGATGCCGACGACGAGGAACAGGGTGCTCTTGTAGAGGGCGTGGGCCAGGAGCAGGGCGAGGCCGGCGAGTGCGGCATCCCTGGTGCCGTAGCCCATCACCACCATGAGGAAGCCGAGCTGGCTCACGGTTCCATACGCGAGGACGAGTTTGAGGTCGTGCTGGCGCAGCGCGGTCCAGCCGCCGAGGAGCATCGAGATGAGGCCGAGGCCGATCAGCACCTCGCGCCAGCCGGGGGTGTCCGCGAAGCCGGGCGCGAGGCGGGCCACGAGGTAGATGCCCGCCTTCACCATGGCCGCAGCGTGCAGGTAGGCGCTGACCGGGGTCGGTGCGGCCATGGCTGCCGGCAACCAGAAGTGGAAGGGGAAGATCGCGGACTTCGACAGCGCACCGACCAGGACGAGCATGACCGCGACGGTCACCAGCGTGCCGGTCGGGGCGGCGGCGACAATACCGGAGAGGCTGGAGGTGCCGGTGTCGACGGCGAGCAGCACCAGACCGACCAGCATCGCGAGGCCGCCGAACGTCGTCACGAGCAGCGCCTGGAGCGCGGCGCCACGACTGGCTTTGCTCGAAGTGCGGTGGCCGATCAGAAGGTACGAGAGAACGCTCGTGGCCTCCCAGAAGACGAACAGCGCGTAGACGTCGTCGGCGATGACGAGACCGTACATCGCGCCGGTGAAGGCGAGCAGCACACCGGCGAAGCGACCGAGGTTGGGCTCGTCGTCACCGAAGTACCGCACGCAGTACAGCAGCACCAGGGCGCCGACACCGGAGACCACCAGCGCGAGCACCCACGAGAGCGTGTCGAGCCGAACCGCTATCGAGAAGTCGAGCTCGGGGATCCAGCGGTAAGTCTCCGTGACGACACCGCCGGCGAGCACTACGGGGCTGGCGAGAAGCGCATGGATGAACGCCGTCAGCGGTACCAGCGCTGCGACGAGGAACGCCTTGGTGCCCAGTAACCGGACGACCGGAGGCAGGAGCACGGCGCCGAGGGCGAACGCGCAGAGGATCGCGAGCAGAAGATCCTCCCAGGGCGTCAGGGCGGCGAGTGCACGTCACTGGGGAGCACTCGGACACTCCCGGAGGCCGCGAACACATTCTACCCGAGGTATGGATCGGGAGAACCGATCGCCTGCGGGCACGGACAGGAGAGCGCTACTGCTCGTGCACGTCGCCTTCACGCAGGTCGGCGAGCAGGGCGATCACGCGGGCGACCTGCGTCGGTCCCGGCACGCGGAAGTTGGCGAGCGTGGGCCCCTCGCCGCTCTTGAGCCCGAAGTCGTCGGCGGTGAGCGCGGCGAACGCGTCCTCGTCGGTGACGTCGTCACCCGCGTAGAAGACGGCATCGGCGTGGGTGTACCGGCGGAGGTGCTCGAGCGCCTCGCCCTTCGTCGTCGAGCGCACCGAGAACTCGAGCACGTTCTTGCCCTCGCGGATGGTGAGTCCTGCGACCTCAGCGCTCGCCTCGCTGCGGGCGACGAGGTGGGCGATGCGGCTGTTGAACTCGGTCGCGAGACGGGTGTGCAGCGCGAAGCCCGCGGGCTTCGGCTCGAGCCAGACCTGGTCGACGGAGTCGGCGACCTCGCCGAGCACCGTGTTGAGCATGTCGACCTGCTGAAGCTCGGCGGTGTCGAGGGAGACGTTGTCCTCGGGGTTGTCGAGACGGATCTCGATCCCGTGCGATCCCACCAGGAGCGCGGTCTGGGGCAGGTCGGCGACGTCCTCGAGGCTGCGCAGCGCGCGGCCCGAGACGAGGGCGACGCGAGTGTTGGGCATCCCCAGCAGGCGCAGCACGGCGGCACGGGACTCGGGCAGCGCTCGGGCCATCTCGGGGTCGTCGACCTCGGGGGCGAGCGTGCCATCGAAGTCGAGCGCGACGAGGAGGCGCTTGGTGCGGGCGAGCTCCCTCAGGGCACCGATGAGCGGCTCGGGGAGCTTCGACCACGGGGGGTCGGTGTCGACGTCGACCATGTCAGTTCGCCCACCGACGGTCGACGGTCCACTCGAGTTCCTCGGGTAGCTCCATCGGCGCGATGCGGTCGTACCGGCCCTTGCGTGCCTGCTCGAGCGTCTGTAGGAAGTTGCTCGACCAGCGCTCGACGTCGTTCTCGAGCACGCGACGGCGCAGGGCGCGCATGCGGGTCGAGCGTTCCTTGGCGGGCATCTCGATCGCTTGCACTATGGCGTCCTTCAGTCCGTCGATGTCGTGCGGGTTGATCAGCAGCGCGCGCTTGAGCTCATCGGAGGCGCCGGTGAACTCGCTCAGCACGAGCACCCCGTCGTCGTCGAACCGTGCGGCGACGTACTCCTTGGCAACGAGGTTCATCCCGTCGCGCAGGGCGGTGACCAGCAGCACGTCCGCCGCCAGGTACAGCGCGACCATCTCGTCGCGCGGGTAGCCGTGGTGGTGGTAGCTCACGGCCTGGTGGCTCATCGTGCCGAAGTCGCCGTTGATGCGGCCGACGGTGAGCTCGATCTCGTCCCGCAGCTGCATGTACGCCGCGACGCGCTCGCGGCTCGGGCTCGCGACCTGCACGAGCGTGACATCCTCGACGTTGATGCGGCCCTCGGCCAGCAGCTCGCCGAACGCTTTCAAGCGGTGCCCGATGCCCTTGGTGTAGTCGAGGCGGTCGACGCCGAGCATCACGGTCTTCGGGTTGCCGAGGCCCTCTCGGATCTCCTTCGCGCGAGCCTGGATGCGCGGCTCGCGCGCGAGCTGCTCGAAGCTTGCGGAGTCGATGGAGATCGGGAATGCCCTCGCGACGACGCGACGGATCGGCTGCCCGGGGACGGCCACCTCGATGGCGGGGTTCTTGGTGGTGTAGCTCGTGAGCCTGCGCACCGCGCGGCTGAAGTTACCGGCATCCGCGACCCGCTGGAAGCCGATGACGTCGGCACCGAGGAGTCCGTCGAGGATCTGTGTGCGCCACGGCAGCTGGGAGTAGATGCCGTAGGGCGGGAACGGGATGTGGTTGAAGAACCCGATGGTGAGGTCGGGGCGGGCCTCGCGCAGCATTCGCGGGACGAGCTGCAGCTGGTAGTCCTGCACCCATACGACGGCGTTCTCCGCGGCGACGGCGGCCGTGGCATCCGCGAACCGCTGGTTGACGAGCACGTAGCTCTCCCACCACTCGCGGTGGTACCCGGGGGACGCGATCACATCGTGGTACAGCGGCCAGAGGGTGTCGTTACTGAAGCCCTCGTAGAAGTTCTCGATGTCGTGGTCGTTGAGGGCGACCGGGATGATGTGAATCCCGTCGTTCTCGAAGGGCTCGATCTCGAGGTCCGCCTGGCCGGCCCAGCCGACCCACGCGCCGTCGGCCGAGCGCATGACCGGCTCGAGGGCGGTGACGAGGCCACCGGGCGACCGGGTCCAGGTCGAGGCGCCCTCCGCGTCCGTGACGCGATCGACGGGCAGGCGGTTGGACACGACCACGAAGGCGTAGCTCGGGGCGTCCGAATTGGGGGTGCTCATGAATGCTTTCGTCGTGGGAGGGGCGCATCGCGCCCTCGCCGGCTCCTTCCACGTTACCAGCGCTCCACGGAGTCCACGGGCCGGAGCCCTAGTGTGGCTCCATGCCCATCGTCGACAACGCGATCTACCGCGAGGGTGTGCGCTCAACGCAGCCCGTCACCCTCGACCTCACGTTCGAGGACCTGCGCGACCACGGCGGCTTCGCGTGGATCGGCATGTACCGACCCACCGAGGAGGAGCTGCGCTCCGTCGCCGAGGAGTTCGGACTCCACCCGCTCGCTGTCGAGGACGCACTCAAGGGCCACCAGCGCCCCAAGCTCGAGCGCTACGGCGATGTGCTGTTCGTCGTCCTGCGCTCGGCCCGCTACCTCGACGCCCCCGAGGAGGTCGAGTTCGGCGAGGTGCACGTGTTCGTCGGGCCCAACTTCGCGATAACCGTTCGCCACGCCGAGTCCCCGGACCTCGGGCGGGTGCGCAAGCGGCTCGAGAAGAACCCCGAGCTGCTCAAGCACGGCCCGCAAGCTGTTCTGTACGCGGTCTTCGACGAGGTCGTCGACGAGTTCGGCCCGGTGATGGCGGGCCTCGAGAACGACATCGACGAGATCGAGAACCAGCTGTTCGAGGGCGACCCCGCGGTCTCCAAGCGCATCTACGACCTCGCGAGCGAGGCGATGGCCTTCCAGCGCGCGACGCACCCGCTGGTGGGGATGCTCGGAGCCCTCAAAGAGGGATACGAGAAGTACAACGTCGATGTGGAACTGCAGAGGAACCTGCGCGACGTCCTGGACCACACGCTCAAGACCGTCGAGCGCGCGGACTCGTTCCGAGCACTCCTGCAGAACGCCCTCACCGTGCAGTCGACACTGGTCACCCAGAACCAGAACGAGGAGATGCGCCATCTGTCGCGCGCGAGCATCCAGCAGGGCGACCAGGTGAAGAAGATCTCGGGCTGGGCGGCGATCCTGTTCGCCCCCACCCTGATCGCCGCGGTGTACGGGATGAACTTCACGTTCATGCCCGAGCTCCACTGGACGTTCGGCTACCCCTTCGCCCTCGGCCTGATGCTGGTCTCCGCTGTCGTTCTGTACGTCGTGTTCAAACGGCGCGACTGGCTCTGATCCCGGCGTGTTGACCGGTTCCCCGATGAGGCGTACTCCACACTGGTGCCATGTCGGAGCGCCACACCACCAGCAACGAAGCGGAGCAGCAGCTCGTCTTCGACCTCATGCGTGAGCGCCTCCTGGAGATGTTCGGTGCCGGCGGCAACTTCCGGATCGTCCTGGGCCGCGCCACCGCCGACGATGCGGTGTTCGTCTCCACGGTCGCGGACACCCTCGCGCACCACGTCGCGACGGCCTTCAACCCGGAACGGTCGCACGCGGGCCGCCGCGTCGCGGCACCCACCACGATCGAGGAGCACGACGAGCTCTGGCACGAGATCGAGACCGAGCTCAACGTGCGCCGTACCGGCCCGGATTCGGTCGAGGTCGATGTCGAGCGCGAGATCGCCGCGGCCCACGAGGGCGGCTCACTCGCCGAGCGCCTGGGCACCCGCGCCGCATAGGGTCTGGGCTCCGCTCGACCACCGCCGCGAATAGGCTTGCCGGATGACCGTCGTTGTGATCCCCTGGCGCGCTCAGGAGTCCCGGCTCGCCGCGCTGGACGCCGTGACCGCCTGGTACCGCGAGAACCTCCCCGCCGTCGAGATCCGTCTCGTCGACTGCGAGGACGGGGTCTTCAACCTCGCGCAGGCGCGCAACCTCGGCGTGGCGTCCATCGACGACGCGGATTCCGTGGTCGTGATCGGTGACGCGGACACCATCCCCCAGCGGGAGTCGCTGCTCGCGGCGATCGCGGGCGCAGCGGAGTCGGGCCGGGTACACCTCCCGTACACGGAGTACCGCTGGCTCGGGGCATCCGGCACCGCGCAGTTCACCGCCGGCACACCGCTCGACCAGACCGACTTCGAGCTCGTCCGGGGTGCGTGCTCGGGTGTCTACGTGACAACCCCGCGCACGTGGGCCAGCCACGGCGGTCAGGACGAGCGCTTCCGCGGCTGGGGCTTCGAGGATGCCGCGTGGTACGTCGCCCACGAGACGATCCTGGGCGAGCCGCCCCGGCGGGAGGAGGGGCTGGTCTTCGCACTCCACCACGTGGCGCAGGCTCGCGAGGGCGAGCAGTACGACGCGAACGCCGCGCTCATGGAGCGCTACCGGGCGGTCTCCGGCGACGCGTCGGGGATGCTCGGGCTCGTGACGGAGAGCGCCGCGAACGCGCGGCTGCTCCCGGGTCGCTGACGCAGGTCTGCCGAGAGGGAGTCGAGCGGACCGCGGGGTAGGTCGAGTACGTCGACCAGACCGGCCGCCAGCTCGTCGACGGTCGCCTCGTTGGGCGCGAGGGCCACGCCGAAGCCCGCCCTCTCGAGTGCTGCGGCTCCCGCGAACTGGTCGGTCGAGAACGGCAGCACGAGTAGCGGGACGCCGAAGGTCATCGCCTCGGTGACGCTGTTGTTGCCGCCGTGCGTGACGGCCGCGGCCGCCACACTCAGCAGGCGGACCTGCGGGAGGAACTCCCGGACGAGCCAGGACCCGGGCAGGTCGCCCAGCGCGGCTCGGTCGGCCGAGCCGAGGGCGATCGCCGCGCGCAGGCCGCGCGACTCGAGTGCCGCCGCTACCCGAGCAAGCACGTCGGCGCGCACGGAGAGGAAGCTGCCGAAGCTCACGTAGACGAACGGCTCGTCGCTGGCCGCGAGCCAAGCCTCGACCTCCGCGTCGGGCTCCTCCTCGCGCACCGCCGAGCCGAGGTACACGGCATCGCCCGCCCGATTGGTCAGCTCTGCAGGGTAGTTGTAGAGCAGCACGTCGCCGTGCTCCTCGAAGGCGCTCACCGATGGGGTAGCGGCGGGGTTGAGCACCAATAGAGCGGCGTTCCACTCGGCAGTGAACGACTCGCTCACCCGTTCGCACAGCCCGCGCAGCTCGGCGAGCTCCGCCTCGGTCGGGTCGAACGCCGTCGGCCACGCGGGCGGGTAGCCGTAGACCTCGCCCGCGACCGGCAGCGCGGAGGGGTGACCGACGACCACATCGGCGTGACGGATGCCCGCGGCGGTGAGCGCAAGGCGCGCGCTGAACGCCAGGTGGTCGACGATGATGACGTCGGGGTCGACCTGGGCCACGACCGCCTGCACTTCGCGCCCGATCCTCACCGGCTCCCACATGAAATCGCTCAATCGTGCCTCGGCCTGGTACGCGAGGGTCGGGACCATGCCGCGGCGAGTGGCGTCGAAGAACCCGCGCAGGGCGTCGTCCTCCCCCTTCGGCTGATCCTCGGCCCGGATCACGCCGGGGTTCGAGCCCTTGCCGAGCTGCAGGTTCACCCGCTCGAAACCGAACTGCTCGACGATCCGGGCGGTCGCAGGTCCCGTGCCGACCACGACCCGCTCCCCCGCGTCGCGCCAGGCGGTGGCGAGAGTGAGGAGCGGGAGCAGGTGGGAGGCGTAGTCGGGGCAGATGACGAGGAGCGTCACTGGGTGGGAACCGCCCACTCGCGCAGCGCGACCTGTCCCGCGTGCACGTTCGCGTAGACGCCGCCCAGTGAACGGGCCATGGCCTGGATGGTGAAGCTGCGCTCGACCGTGGCGCGGGACTCGATGGCTCGGACATCCGTGTCGTCGGCCGAGGAGAGTTCGAGGGCCTCGACCATCGCGGCACGGAGGAGCGCCACGTCCCAGGTGGGAGCGAGCAGACCGGTGACGCCGCGCTGCACGTACGTGGCGGGCCCACCGCCGTCCGGTGCGACGACGAACAGGCCGGAGGCCATGGCCTCGAGCAGCGCGATGCCGAACTCCTCCTTGAGGCTGCCGCAGACGTAGACGCCGTGCGGGGCCGCGAGGCCGGGCATCCCGAAGCGGGCCGCGGCGACCCAGCGGGCGGCGGTGTCGTTCGGCTGGTGACCGGCGAGCAGCAGGCCGTTGCTCACACGACCGGCGACGGGAATCACAGCGTCCATGGCCGCGAGCTGCTCGCGCTCGTCGGCGGACGGGTCCACGAGGTCGCCGCCGATGAGCAGCAGGTTCGCGCGGTGCGCGAGCGGCCCCTTGGCCCAGGCCTCGACGACGGTCGCCATGCCCTTCACCCGGTGGAAGCGGCCGACGCTCACCAGTAGGGGCAGGCCGCGGCGCACCTCGGGCAGAGTGAGGAGCAGGCTCTCAAGCTCGGCGAGGGGCGGCGTCGCGGGAAGACCGGCGGCGTGCGCTGCCGCCTCGGCAACGGCAGTGTCGATGACCGCGAGGTCGATGCCCTCGGGCACGATCGAGTGCCGCTCCGGATGCGCGGTGATGTCGATGCCCACCAGCTGGCGCATGTCGCGCTCGAGCTGCGGGCGCGGGAACAGCACTGTGTGGTCGGCGTTCGCGGCGAGGCGCTGCACGAGGCGCGCGCGGAACCAGAAGTGCTCGACCTCGTCCACATCACCGAAGTTGGCGTGCGTCAGCTGGCCCGACTTGTCGAGCGAGTCGATGACGGCGTGCGGATCAGGAGCGACGGTGAACACGACGGGGATGTCCAACTCGCGCGCAACGTCGGCGGCGGCGAGACTGCCGACGTCGGCCATGCGCAGGTGCAGCACGTCCACACCACCCGCGGCGCGCAGCATGCGGCGGATGCCGCGGCGCACGGCGACACGCAGCGGCCAAGCGCTCGCGGACTGGACGGGCTCGCTGAGCGGGGGCACCCGACCGAACAGGTGACCGGAGGGCGTCGCACCGATCTCACTCACGCTCTCGATGGCACCGGCGGCCGAACCGCGGGACAGCGTGAGCACGCGCTCGATGCCCGCCGGTCCGCCGTCGGCGATCAGGGCATCGCCCAGTCGGACGAGCAGTGTCGCGATGCCGCCGTTGTCGCCGCTGCCCACGTGGGTGAGCTTGGCGTCGATGTCGGCGTGGAGGAAGAGCTGGGCGACCGTGAGGCCGTGCTGCGCGGCCGAGGGCTCGGGGTCGCGGGCGCTCAGGTCGATCTGGGCGAGGCGTGCGACGTCGGAGAGGTAGTCGTCGCCCTCGGAGAGCGCACGCAGGGCGAGGCTCACGGCCTCGTAGCCGGGGCGCTGGCCGAGCGCGGAGACGGCCGCGACCCGAACAGTGACGTGCTCGTTCGCGTCCTCCGCGATACGAAGCAGCGGCGGTATGGTCATGTTCGCGCGCACGAGACCGAGGGTCTCGACGACGCGGTACCGGGCGCCGGGCTCGGTTACGCCGAGGAGTGCGCCCTCGAGCGCGACGGCCATGTGTTCGGGAGCGGAAGCCGCCCACTGCTCGAGCGCGCGCTGGGCGACCATGCCCGCGAATCCGCCGCCGATGACGAGGCCGGTGAGGCGTCCGACGGCGTCGAACCGGGGCAGCCGCGAACCCAGCGCCCACGCGGCGTGCTCTCGCAGGAAGCCGCGCTCGCTGGAGAGGAGGCGGGAGAGGGCGATGTCGGCCTGCTCGTCGAAGATGCCGGCGAGGGCGTGCGTCGCGGCGATGGCGACGAGCTGGTCGTCGCTGGCCAAGGCTGTCGTAAGCACGCGGATCGTGCGGACTCCGCTGTCACGGCTGGCCTCGAACGCGAGGTCGTCGGCGAGCCTCATCGCGTCGACGAGGCGGTCTGCCTGCTGGACTGCATCCAGGGAGGTGAGGATACCCACGTGTGCCCTTCCGTTCACGGGCGCCTTCTGGGCGCCGCCTCGATGATATGTGGCGCAGATGACCTTTCGGCTCCGGTAGCGTGAACGGGTTCTAAGGGGTAAAAGGCCTATGCGTATCGTCGCAATCGGTGATGTCGGTGTTGTCGACGATGTGATCCACATCGGCGACGAGGCTATGTTCGAAGCGCTCGTCGACGCGGTTCGGTCGCGCGGCGTCGAGCATGTCACTGGAGTCTCCTCGCAGCCCTCCGAGACGGCACTCCGCTACGGCATCGAGACGGTCTCGCCCATCGGCTTCCCCCGCGACAAGGATGCCCGTGACGAGCGCATGAGCCTGGTCATCCGTACCGCCCGGGGCGAGGCCGGACTGCTCGATCGGGAAGACCCCGCGTTGGCCGTCATCGAGGCTCTTCGGGCGTCGGACGGCTTCGTCGTCGCGGGCGGCGGCAACATGACGTCCCTGTGGCCCCACCACGTCTACGAGCGCGCGACGCTCGGCGCGATCGCGCGGGAGTTCGGCAAGCCCGTCGTCGTCACCGGGCAGACCATCGGCCCCGAGCTCGACGAGGGCGACTCCGCACTCGTGGCCGGACTGCTCGCGTCCGCCCGCCTGGTCGGCGTGCGCGAGGGCGCGTCGTTCGACCTCGTGACCGGTCTCGGTGTCGCCGCTGAGCACACCACCGATGACGCGAGTTACCTCGTCGACGAGGCAACGTCTCCCGGCAGCTACTGCCTGGTCAGCCTCGCGGGCCACGTCGGCGATGCGGACAAGGATGACGTGGTGCGCGCCGTGGCGGCGATGCTGGACTCGATCGCGCTCGAGACCGGCCTCGAGGTGCGGTTCCTCGCGCACTTCGGCTCGCTCCACGCCGAGGTGATCGTGGGCGACTCGGTCATGCACGACCGCGTGATCGCCGCGATGGCCTCGCCCGCTACGGTGATAACCCCGACCGACTCGGTCACGGCGTCGCGCCTCGCGCGGAGCGCCGCGTTCGTGGTGAGCAGCCGGTACCACCCCGTTGTGTTCGCGGTCCCGGCGGGAGTGCCGGTGATCGGCATCCCCGTGGACGACTACACGGGCGTCAAACTCCGCGGCGCCCTGGGCAACTTCGGGCAGGACGGCGTGCTACCCGTGACCGATCTGGTCGACGGGCACGGTGCGGCACTCGCATCGGCGCTGTGGAAGCGCCGCGACGCGATCCGCGGGCACGCCGCGCGCGTGACTTCCGAGAAGCGCGCGGCCTCGAGCGCCTGGTGGGATCGGGTCGTGGAGTCCCTGCGCTAGTCGGCCGGCACGGCCACTGGCCCTCCCCTGCTCCTGTCCCGGTCCTGCCCCTGCCCTGCCCGCGAGTGAGTCGCCGCGAACGTTCACCGTGTGTAGGACGCATTCGGGTCTCAGGGGGGCGCCAACCTGCGAGAGCTGCGTCCTACACATGGTGAACGGTCACGCTCGGGTTCCCGAAGCCAAACGTTGTGCAGCGAGCGCTGGTCGAGCGGAGTCGAGATCTCGGCTCCGCTCGATTGGCGATGGACTAGCTCGCGAGGCTCGGCACGAGGCCGAGGGCACCTGCGCGGCGAGTGCGCCGAATCGCGACGAGGGCGAGCAGCACGCTGCCGGCCCCGAATGCGAAGAGCGTGAGCGCCGAGGCGACCACGGCTCCCGGATCGCCGCCGGAGAGGATGCCCTGCATCCCCTCCACCGCATACGTGAGCGGCAGGAACGGGCTCACCACCTGGAACGGCGTCGAGAGCAGCTGGATCGGGTAGATGCCACCGGTGGAGGTGAGCTGCACCGCGAGCAGGAACAGCGACACCACGAGTCCGGCACGGCCGAGGCCGATCGTCAGCAGGTAGTGGAACGCGGTGAACGCGAGCGCGGTCAGCAGCGAGAACCCGAGGGTCGCGGGCAGGAGGCTCCACGCCACGCCGAGAGCGCCGTGCAGCAGGCCGGTGAGAAGGACAGCCTGCGCAATCGTGACCAGGCTGGCGCGGGCGATCGCGGATGCCACGAGCCTGCCGTTGCGGGCGGTCGAGGTGAGGGCGCGCCTCGTGACCGGACGCAGCACGAGGAAGACCGCGAGGGCGCCGATCCAGAGGCCGAGCGGAACGAAGAACGTCGCGACGACCTGCCCGACCTCTGAGACCGCGTTGTCCGTGGTGACGGAGAGCGTCACCGGATCGGCGGCGATCTCCGCGCTGGCCGCGGCGGCGTCGGCGTCGGTAGCGGGGATGGCCGCGACGCCGGACGAGAGCCCCGACGCGAGGTCGGACGCGCCGGTGGCGAGGCCGCTCGCGCCGGAGACGAGGGCGCCGGAACCGGCCGCGAGCTGGGACGCTCCCGAGGCCAGGCCGTCCACGCCGGAGACGAGCGCGCCTGAGCCGGCGGAGAGCTGAGCGGCTGCGCCCGCGGTCTGGGCGATGCCCGACTCGAGGGCGGGGAGCCCGGAGGCGCCGACGGCGAGCGTGGGGCCCTGTCCGGCGAGAGCGCCGAGGCCGGTCAGGTAGGCCTGCACCTGCGGGTCGGAGAGCGGAAGCGACGGGTCGAGGGATGCCAGGCCCGCGGAGACCTGCGAGACACCCGAGGTGTACTGCTGCACCGCGCCCGCGAGGCCGCCGAGGCCGGTCGTGTTCGTGGCGAGCGTGCCGAGGCCCGCGGAGAGCGAGTCCACTCCCCCGGTGTACTGCGAGAGGCCCGACGACAGCTGCGAGGCACCGGACGAGATCGACCCGACGCCGTCCGTGTAGAGCGTGAGACCGGACGAGAGCTGGGAAGCGCCGTCCGAGAGCTGGGTCGCCCCGTCGGCCGCGGCGCCGAGCGACGTGCCCAGTTCCCCGATCGAGGCGTAGATGCCGCCGATGTACTGGGCGGTGATGGCGTTGCCGAAGGTGTCGGCCATGGTCTGCCCCACGACTTGGGCGACTGAGCCGACGAGGTAGCTGTGCGCGTCGTCGGTGTGGATGGAGATGTCCGCCTTCTGGGGATCGTCGCCGGAGAGCGACAGGATCGAGGAGGAGAAGTTCGAGGGCACGGTGAGGACGGCGTAGACGTCGCCCGCCTTGAGGGCTGCCGCGGCATCCTTCTCGTTGGTGATGGTCCAGTCGAAGCCCTCGGAGCCGGTGAGCTCCGTGACGAGCTGGCGGCCGGCGAACACCGGCGACTCGGTGCCGTCGGCAGCGGTGACGGTCTGCAGCTCGTCGGAGTTCACGATCGCGACGGGGATCGAGTCGAGGGCGGTGTCGCCCTGGCCGATTGCGCCGACGAAGAGACCGGCGAAAGCGAGGGGTACTAGTACGACGGCGGCGATTCCTGCCCGGCGGAGCCAAGTGGTGCGGGTGCTCATCGAACGAGTCCTTCCGTGGAGAGCGAGTAGAGGTCGATGGAGACGAGGTGCCGTCCGGCGACGTCGTCGCAGCGGGACGGCACGGGGGTGCCGATCACGAGGGTGGTGCTCGCGGGGGCGAGTTGGGCGACGGCCGTGACGAAGGCCCTCTCCTCCTCGTCGCTCGCAAACGAGTCGAGCTGGTCGAGCATCACCACGGGCGTCCGCTCGGCGAGGGCGACCGACGCGAGCGCGACTGCCCTCTCCAGCTGCGGGAGCTCGACGAGGGTACTCGACGGGTAGACAGTGACGCGGTCATCCCCGAGTACGGAGTTGACCCGGTCGAGCCACCGCCGCGAGCTGCGCGCGGTCGACAGGAACCGGTACCAGGGCTGCGTCATCTCGAGGCGCTCGGTGAGCAGCTCCCCGATCGTGACGCTGGTCTCGGTGCGCTGGGCTCCCCCGACGTCGGCGAGCGCGACGATCGACCGCACCTCGGCGGCCTCCGACGGCAGAGGATGCCCGGCGACCTGGGCGCGCCCCGACACCGGGTCCAACCGGCCGGAGAGGGTGGCAGCCACGAGCCGGCGGTCCAGCGGGGCACCGCTCGCCATGACGATGGCGCCGCGCTCGACGCTGATCGACAGCGGACCGACCGTGTGGTCGTCCGAGCCGGCCACGAGGTAGTGCGCGCTCAGGGCGATGTCGCCCTCGGCCCGCGCCCACTCGACCGCGTGCCGGTGCTCGCGCAGCTGCTCGCCCTCGATGTCGACGTTGGGGAGGATGCGCCCGAGCCACTTCGGCATCCACCACGCGGCCTTGCCGAACAGGGTCATGAGCGCGGGCACGAGCGTCATGCGGACGAGGAACGCGTCGAACGCGATGCCGACGGCCAGACCCAGCGCGATCGGCTTGATCATGCCGCTGCCCTCGGGAACGAACGCGAAGAAGACGAAGAACATGATGAGCGCCGCGGCCGTGACGACTCGAGCGCCGTTGGCGAAGCCGTGCGCGACGGCGTACTTCGCGTCGCCCGTCTTCACGAACTCCTCGCGCATCCCCGACACCAGGAAGACCTCGTAGTCCATTGCCAGCCCGAACAGCACGGCCATGAGGATGATCGGCATGAAGCTCAGGATCGGCCCGGGGTTCTCGACATGCAGGAGGTCGGCGAGCCATCCCCACTGGAAGATCGCCACGACGACGCCGAACGACGCGACGACGGAGAGCAGGAACCCGACCGCAGCCTTGATCGGCACGAGCACCGAGCGGAACACCGCCATGAGCAGCACGATCGACAGGCCCACGACGATGAGGCCGAACGGCACGAGCGCGTTGGTGAGGCGGTTCGAGATGTCGATCCCCACGGCTGTGGTGCCGGTCACCGAGATCGGGGTGTCGTACTGCGCCTCGATCGACGGCGCGAGGTCGCGGATCTCCTGCACGAGGTCTTTGGTGGCCTTCGAGTCGGGCGCGCTCTCCGGCGTCACCTGGATGATCGCGGTGTCGAGACCGTCGTCGGGGAAGCCCTGCGACACGTACGCGACGTCGTCGAGGCCGCGCAGCTGGTCGCCGATGGCGTCGAGGTCGTCGAGGATGTCCGTGGTCTGCGTGATGTCGATCGCGACGACCAGCGGGCCGTTGTAGCCAGGACCGAACCCCTCGGTCACGAGGTCGTAGGCCTCGCGCTGGGTCGAGCCGGCGGGCTGCGAGCCGCCGTCGGGGAGGTTGAGGTCGAGGTCGAGCGCCGGGATGGCGAGCGTACCGAGGATGGCGACAACGCCGAGGGTCGCCAGGATCGGGCGCTTCATGACGCCCTTCACCCACTTCATACCCATGGTCTTCTGCTCGCCCTTCTCAGCGGCGACGGCGCGCTTCCAGGCGCGCGATCCCTCCTTCGGCGCGAGCCGCCCCTTCGCGAGGCCGAGCAGCGCGGGCAGCAGCGTCGTGGCGACGCCGATGGCGATGAGCACCGCGACCGCGGCCCCGACACCCATCACGCTGAGGAACGGGATGCCCACCACGAGCAGTCCGAGAAGGGCGATGATCACGGTCAGCCCGGCGAAGACGACGGCGCTACCGGCGGTGCCGACGGCCATCGCGGCGGACTCCTCCGGATCCTCCCCCCGGGCCAGTTGGCTTCGATGCCGGGACAGGATGAACAGCGCGTAGTCGATGCCGACCGCGAGGCCGATCATGAGCGCGAGCAGCGGCGCGGAGCTCGACACCGTCGCGAAGGCGGAGAACGTCATGATCGCGCCCATCACGATGCCTACTCCGAGGAGGGCGCTGAGCAGGGGCATCCCCGCCGCCAGCAGGGAGCCGAAGGTGATGAACAGCACGACGCCCGCGAACACGACGCCGAAGACCTCGGTGATGGTGATCGCCACCGTCGTCTCGGAGAAGACCTGGCCGCCGAACTCGACCTGCAGTCCGGCATCCTCGCCGACGGAGGCCGTGTCCTTCAGTGCCGCAATGGTCTCGTCCGTGACGTCTGCCGAGAGGCCCTCGAACTGCACCTTGATGATGGCCATGGTGTCGTCGTCGCTGATCGCGTTGCCCGCGTACTGGTCGAACGGGCTCATCGCCGAGTCGATGCCGGGCACGTCCTCGATGGCCGTGACGAGCGTCTCGATCGCGGCCTTCTCATCCTCGATGGATGCCCCCGCCGGCGCCACCACGACGGCGGTAGCGCTGGCTCCCGCCACAGACGGGAACACGGCCTCGAGGCGGTCGAGCGCGGACTGCGACTCGGTGCCCGGGATCGCGAACGACTCCTGGGTCTGCCCGCCGAGCGCGAGACCGCCGCCGAGCACGGCGACGAGCAGGAGCACCCAGACGCCGATCACGCGCCAGGAGTGGCGGTAGGAGAAGCGGCCGAGACGGTAGAGAAGCGTTGCCATGATTTACCCCAGGGTGGTCAGCGTGCGGCGATCGGAGTGAGCAGATCGCTCAGGATGGCGACGAGAGCAGCCCTGGTCTCGTCGATGTCGGTGTCCAGCGTGCTCTCGGCCTCATCGAGGCCGAACTGCTGCACGCTGCAGAGCATGTACGCGGCGCCGCCGAGGGCGATGCCGAAGCGCATCTTCTCCTCGAGGGAGTTGGAGTTCACCGCGAAGAACGCCGCGAGGCGCCGGACCAGCCCGTTCGCGCGCTCGATCACGGGAACGTCGACGAGCGACGGCCCCTGGTTGATGAACATGTTCACCTCGAGCCGGTACTCAAGGAGGAAGTCGACGAACGCCTCGAGGAACGCACGCCGGTCGCGCAGACCGGTGCCCTCGAGCGGCTCGAGCACTGCGTGCATCCGGTCGATGGCGGGGCCGATCGCTGCCTCGAGCAGGTTCTCCTTGGAGGAGAAATGGTACAGCACGCTCGACTTGGAGACTCCGGCGAGCTCGGCGATGCGCTGCAGCGATGTCGCCCCGTAGCCGGCGGCCGCGAACTCGGCGAGCGCGATGGTGCGGAGTTCTTCCTGGGTGGACATGCGATCGACGTTAGTTGACCGATCGGTCAGGCGCTGTCCGATCGGTCAGTTTCGGGGCTGATACCCAGCTTCCGGCGCGCACTCACCGAGCGAAGACGAGGGCGAGTGTCGCGAGGCCGACCGTGAGCGGCGCGACGACGAGGCCGAGGAGCATGTACTTGCGCCACGAGAGCTCGACTCCCAGCGCCGTGAGCCGGTTGTGCCACAGCAGCGTCGCCAGCGATGCCCACGGGGTCACGAGGCAACCCGCGTTCACACCGATGAGCACCGCGGCGACGCGCACGGGGCTGTCGGCGATCGACTCGAATGCGAGGTAGGCGGGCAGGTTGTTGACCACGTTCGCCCCGGCGGCAGCGGATCCGGCGAGGCGGAGGAGGCTGAGCGGGTCTTCACCGTGGCCCGCGAGCGCTGAGAGGAGCGCGGGAAGGCCGAGCGAGTGCGCGGCCTCGATCACGAGGAACAGCCCCGACGCGAGCAGCACGAGCTGCCACGGCACGAGCGAGAACCTCAGTACCGACCGGCGCCGCACGGCGAAGAACACGAGGAGCACGAGCGCCCCGGCGAGAGCGGGGATCCACACCTCGACGCCCGACACCAGCGCCGGCAGCAGCAGCACGACCACCACCCCGGATGCCACGACCAGCACCCTGTCGGCGGCAGGAGCAGGGGCATCCGGAACATAGCGGGCGAAGAGCTGTCGCCGGTAGACGACGAGCAGCACGACCACCGGCACGACGATCGCCGCCACCGCGGGCGCCCCCATGAGGGCTGCGAACGCGAGGGGTGAGATGCCCCCGAGCTCGTGCTGGGCGAGCAGGTTGGTGAGGTTCGACACCGGCAGCAGCAGGGATGCCGTGTTCGCAAGCCACACGGTGGTCAGCGCGAAGGGAAGCGGGGGTAGGCCGACATGCCGCGCGAGCAGCACCACCACCGGGGTGAGCAGCACAGCCGTGGTATCGAGCGAGAGGAACACCGTGCTCAGCACCGCGATAAGCACGACGAACAGCCACAGCAGCCACGCGCGGCCGAGGCCCCAGCGCGCTGCGCGCTCGGCGACGATGCGGAACAGCTCGGCCTCGGCCGCCAGTTCGGTGACGACGGTGATTGTGATCACGAAGAGGAGGATCGGCCAGACCCGCTCGGCGACGGCGAGGGCATCGGCCGCGGGGAGCACGCCGGTGGCCACCAGGATCGCGCCGGCGACGAGCAGAACGCCACCGAGGACCGCTGATTTCACAGTCCACTGTATCCACGCAAGGGCTCGGTCGAATTCCGCACGACCGGTAGCCTCGGAGCATGCGGAAGTTCATCTTCAATACGACCCTGCTCAGCGCGCTGTTCGGCGGATGGGGCACCGTGCAGGCGACGCGCAAGGGCCCGCGCGATTGGCGCCTCATCCTGATGTGGGTCAGCTGGGGCCTCACTGTCGCAATCGCCGTCGGTACGATCGTCAAGGAAGCCCAGACGCAGGACGAGTTGGAGGACTGATCGTGGGATACGGACGATTCGAGTTCCTGCACGTTCTCGGCGCCGTGGTCTGGGGCGTAGCCTCGCTGGCCGCCCTCGCCGTGGTCCTGGTGGTAATCGCGCTGCTCGTGCGGTTCCTGCTCGTCGCCACTACTGCCGCGAAGATCTACGTGGAGAAGAACAGGGCCGTCGAGCCGGTCGCCGTTCAGACGCCGGCGCCCGCGACTCCAGCTGCAGCGCCCCCGACGACCAAGCCCCGCACGCCGAAGGCGCCCCCGGCGGTCTAGATGTCGATCAGCTTCCGCACCGTCCTCACCGGCGAGGGCCGCACCGCCTCGGGCATCATCGTCCCCGAGGATCTGATGGCCCAGCTCGGCCCGGCCAAGCGCTACCCGGTCGTCGTCACCATCAACGACTCGTACACCTATCGGAACAGCGTCTCCTGGTACAAGGGCGCGTTCATGATCAGCGTCAGCTCCGACAACAAGAAGGCTGCGGGCGTCGCGGGTGGCGAAGAGGTCGCGGTGACCCTCGAGATCGATGACGCACCCCGGGTGCTCGAGATCCCCGGCGAGTTCGCCCTCGCCCTGAAGCACGCGGGCGTGCTCGAGAAGTTCCAGGCGCTCTCCTACTCCAAGCAGAACAGCTTCGTCGCACCGTGGGCGGCCGCCAAGTCCGACGCCACCCGCGACAAGAACCTCGCGAAGGCCCTAGCCGCGCTGAGCGGCTAGCCGCGCTGAAGGGCTAGCCGCCGCGTGCGCGAGCCGGGCATCCCCACCGCGCTCGTTGCGTTTCCCCGGAGTTTCTTGCCGCCACGCCGAGTTGCCGTGTAACGGGTGTGACCAGGGCGCGGTTTCTCCGGAGAAGCGAACAGGCGACCGATCCGGAGCTCGACCAGCGCAGCTACCCCAAGAACCCGCGCAGCAGTGCCGCCGATCCCTCGAGGTGCTCGCGCATCGCGACCTCGGCTCCCTCCGGATTACCGGTGAGGATCGCCACCACTATCGCCTCGTGCTGCTCGTTGGAGTGCTCGATGTTGCGCGCGAGTAGCGGAATCCCGTCGAGAAGCTCGTTCACGCGCGTGCGGTTGTCGGCGAGCAGCGAGACGAGCGACGGGGTGCCGACGAGCTCGCCGATCGTGAGGTGCAGTCGTGAGTCCAGGCGGCGGTAGTCGGTCACGGATGCCGCTGCCGTCTCCTTGAGGCGGGTCCAGAGCAGGTCCCGCTCCACCGCCGAGAGCTCGCGCCCGGCCGCCGCGCGCGCAGCCCCGACCTCGAGGATGTCGCGGAGCCCGAGGACGTCGTCGATCTCGGGGGCGGTGGGGGCCGCGGCATCCGGACCGATGACCGTCTCGGGGATCGTGTCGCTCACGAAGGTGCCGCCGTACCGACCACGGCGCGCGACGAGGTACCCCGCGTCGGAGAGCGAGCGGATCGCGTCGCGCACGGTGTCGCGGCTCACCGAGAAGCGGGCGGCGAGGTCGCGCTCGGGCGGGAGCGCCTCCCCGGGCTGCACGATGCCGAGTCGGACGGTCTGGAGGAGGCGCGCCACGGTGTCCTCGAAGGCGTTGCCGTTGCGCACGGGGCGGAACAGCACCTCGTCGGCGAGGCCCTCGTAGGTCGCGCCCTCTCCCGGATCCGTCATCAGATCGGTGTCACGTACGCCGACGAGATGCCGCCGTCGACGAGGAAGGTCGACGCGGTGATGAACGATGCGTCGTCGCTCGCGAGGAACGCGACCGCGGCGGCGAGCTCCTCGGGCTCGGCGAACCGGCCCTTGGGGATGTGCACGAGGCGGCGCTGCGCCCGCTCGGGGTCGCTCGCGAAGAGCTCCTGCAGCAGCGGCGTGTTCACCGGACCGGGGCACAGAGCGTTGACACGGATGCCCTGCCTCGCGAACTGCACGCCCAGCTCCTTCGTCATCGCGAGCACGCCGCCCTTCGACGCCGTGTAGGAGATCTGCGACGTCGCCGACCCCATCACCGCGACGAACGACGCCGTGTTGATGATCGACCCCGACTGCTGCGCGACCATGTGGCGCAGCGCCGCGCGCGAGCAGAGGTAGACGCTCTTGAGGTTGACGTCCTGTACGCGGTCCCAGGCGGGCAGCTCGGTGGTCTCGATCGAGTCGTCGTCGGGCGGCGAGATGCCGGCGTTGTTGAACGCGATGTCGACGGAGCCGTAGGTCGACTGCGCCGTGTCGAACAGGTTGTTCACCTGGGCCTCGTCGGTCACGTCGACCTGCACGAACAGTCCGCCTACCTCCTCGGCAGCCGCGAGCCCGGTGGCCTCGTTGAAGTCCCCGATGACGACGGTCGCGCCCTCGGCCGCGAACCGGCGCGCGGTCGCGAGGCCGATGCCGCTCGCCCCGCCCGTGATGACGGCCACCTTGCCCGCGAGGCGCTGCGTGAGGTCGATCTTGGTGATTGCCATGTGTGAGTTCCTTAATCCGTGCTGATGAAGACGTTCTTGGTCTCGGTGAAGGCCGCGGCAGCGTCGGGCCCGAGCTCGCGCCCGAGCCCGCTCTGCTTGAACCCGCCGAACGGGGTCGAGTACCGCACTGAGGAGTGGGAGTTGACGGAGAGGTTGCCGCTCTCGACGCCCCGGGCAACGCGGATCGCGCGGCCGATGTCGCGCGTCCAGATCGAACCGCTCAGGCCGTAGATGGAGTCGTTGGCGAGCGCGATCGCGTCGGCCTCGTCGTCGAACGGGAGCACAGTGACCACCGGTCCGAAGATCTCCTCCGTAACGCGGCGGTCGGTGCGCGAGCTCGGCGTCACGACCGTCGGGGCGAACCAGTACCCGGGGCCGGTCGGGGCGGAGCCGCGGAAGGCCACGTCGCGGTCATCCGGCTGGTACGAGGTCACCGAGTCGAAGTGCGCCTTCGACACCAGCGGTCCCATCTCGGTCGCCTCGTCGTTCGGGTCGCCGACGACGACCCCCTTCACCGCGGGCTCGAGCAACTCGAGGAACCTGTCGTACACGGAGCGCTCCACGAGGATCCGGGAGCGCGCGCAGCAGTCCTGTCCTGCGTTCTCGAACACGGCGTAGGGGGCGGTCGCGGCGGCCTTCTCGAGGTCGGAGTCGGCGAACACGACATTCGCGCTCTTGCCGCCGAGCTCGAGGGTCACCGCTTTCACCTGCGCCGAGCATCCCGCCATCACCTGCTTGCCGACCGCCGTCGACCCGGTGAAGACGATCTTGCGCACGCTCTCGTGGGTGACGAAGCGCTCCCCCACGACCGCGCCGCGGCCCGGGAGTACCTGGAACAGCCCGTCGGGCAGCTCGGCCTCGAGAGCGAGCTCGCCGAGGCGGATGGCGGTGAGCGGAGTCCACTCCGCGGGCTTGAGCACCACGGCGTTGCCCGCGGCGAGCGCGGGGGCGAACCCCCAGCTCGCGATCGTCATGGGGA